>Ga0209370_1000243_pt1 | contig 97166 bp, 86 predicted proteins | sample AgamicAtPrz_FD_187164 | JGI IMG/M metagenome (GOLD analysis project Ga0209370, IMG submission 187164) | Agave microbial communities from Guanajuato, Mexico - At.P.rz (SPAdes) (version 2) | ecosystem: Host-associated > Plants > Phyllosphere > Phylloplane/Leaf | place: Guanajuato, Mexico...
GACATATGTCCAACAGCAACATTGGCAACAAGCAACCTTCCCTGCGCAAACCCGTCGTCCTGATGACCATGGGCAGCCAAGAGCGCAAAGGCCATGACTACCAGGTCATGACCCACAAATACATCACTCCGCTGGTCGAATTCGCCGATTGCGTGCCGGTACTGGTCCCCACCTGCTGCGGCATCGAGGACCTCGAAACCTACCTGGACATGGCCGACGGCGTGTACCTGACCGGCGCGGGCAGCAACATCGATCCGGCCCTGTACGGCCAGGAAAACCAGACCCCCGGCAAAGGCCAGGACAAGCACCGCGACCTGTTCGACATCCCGCTGGTCAAGGCGGCGATCAAGCGTGGCCTGCCGATCTTCGGCATCTGCCGTGGCATGCAGGAAATCAACGTGGCCCTGGGTGGCGACATCTACCAGAAGGTCTACGCCGAGCCTGGCTTCAATGACCACCGGGAAAACCCGGAAGACCCGGTCGAGGTGCAATACGCCCAGGTGCATGGGGTGAAGATCGAGCCAGGCAGCTGGCTGCGTGACACCCTGGGCACCGACGAGATTCGCGTCAACTCGCTGCATGGCCAGGGCCTGCGCAAGCTCGGCGCCGGCATCGAGGCCATCGCCCACGCCGAAGACGGCCTGGTCGAGGCGATTCATGCCCCGAGCCTCTCGCCGTTCCTGTTCGCCGTGCAATGGCACCCGGAGTGGCAAGCGGCGAGCAACCCGGACTCGATCAAGATCTTCCAGGCCTTCGGCGATGCGTGCCGGGCCCAGGTACGCAAGGCGCAGATCAAGCGCCAGCAGGCGGCCTGACCTTCGCTTTACTGCGCTTTGATCGCGGGGCGGCGCAAGGCCGCCCCCACTTCCACGGTCACCCTCTGCTGGTCCCAGAACACTTCCCGTGGAAGCGGGCGGCGGGCTTGTGCCTGTCTCCGCGGTCTTTTTTTCCTTTTAAGAGATATGATGACTGCCAATTGGTCGTCTTGAGTTTTTCTGCGCCTGTGAGATCGAGCGCCGCGCAGGCGGCGCTCGATTTACACAACCAAACACATCTGTAACCAACCCTCCCTTACGCCCCCCCTGACATCCCCGCAAAAAATTCCCAAAAGGCACTGGTCATCGCTCAGGTTGTACGATAACTTACCTCAAGCGCAAAACAACACCCTTCACCCCAAGCGCCACAGGATGCCTACAACAATGACGCCACAAGAACTGAAATCCATCCTCTCCCACGGCCTGCTGTCCTTCCCGGTCACCGACTTCAATGCCCAGGGCGACTTCAACCCGGCGGGCTACGTCAAGCGCCTAGAATGGCTCGCTCCCTACGGCGCCAGCGCCCTGTTCGCCGCCGGCGGCACCGGCGAGTTCTTCTCGCTGGCCGCCAGCGAGTACAGCCAGGTGATCAAGACCGCCGTCGACACCTGTGCCACCTCGGTACCGATCCTCGCCGGCGTCGGTGGCGCTACCCGCCAGGCCATCGAGTACGCCCAGGAAGCCGAACGGCTGGGTGCCAAGGGCCTGCTGCTGTTGCCGCACTACCTGACCGAAGCCAGCCAGGAAGGCGTCGCCGCCCACGTCGAAGCGGTGTGCAAAGCGGTGAACATTGGTGTCGTGGTGTACAACCGCAATGTCTGCCGGCTGAACGCCGACCTGCTGGAAAAGCTCGCCGAGCGCTGCCCGAACCTGATCGGCTACAAGGACGGCCTGGGCGACATCGAGCTGATGGTGTCGATCCGTCGCCGCCTGGGCGAACGCTTCAGCTACCTGGGTGGCCTGCCGACCGCCGAGGTCTATGCGGCTGCCTACAAGGCCCTGGGCGTGCCGGTGTACTCCTCCGCCGTGTTCAACTTCGTGCCGAAGACCGCCATGGCCTTCTACAACGCCATTGCCCGTGACGACCACGCCACCGTGGCCAAGCTGATCGACGACTTCTTCCTGCCCTACCTGGACATCCGCAACCGCAAGGCCGGTTACGCCGTCAGTATCGTCAAGGCCGGTGCCAGGATTGCCGGCTACGATGCCGGCCCGGTGCGTACCCCGCTGACCGACCTGACTGCCGACGAATACCAACAGCTCGCCGCGCTGATGGACAAGATGGGCCCGCAGTAAGCGCCGCCCGCGGCCTGCCAGATGCCGCGCCCGGAGTGGCCAGCCACTCCGGCCCCTTCATGAGCCCGCACAAAAATAACTAGTGGGAGTATTGCCAGCATGCAAGCGAGCCAAAAGACGCATGTGCGCTACCTGATCCTGTTCATGCTGTTCCTGGTGACCACGATCAACTATGCCGACCGCGCCACCATCGCCATCGCAGGCTCCAGCCTGCAGAAAGACCTCGGCATCGATGCCGTCACCCTGGGTTACATCTTCTCTGCCTTCGGCTGGGCCTACGTGGCCGGGCAGATTCCCGGCGGCTGGCTGCTCGATCGCTTCGGTTCGAAGAACGTCTATGCCTTCAGCATCTTCACCTGGTCGTTGTTCACCTTGCTGCAGGGCTTTGTCGGTGGCCTGCCGGTGGCCTGGGCGGTGGTGACGCTGTTCACCCTGCGCTTCCTGGTCGGTTTTGCCGAAGCCCCGTCGTTCCCGGGGAATGCCCGCATCGTCGCGGCCTGGTTCCCGACCCAGGAACGCGGCACCGCCTCGGCCATCTTCAACTCGGCGCAATACTTCGCCACGGCCCTGTTCGCCCCGCTGATGGGCTGGATCGTGTTTCACTTCGGCTGGGAGCACGTGTTCATCGTCATGGGCGTACTGGGCATCGTGTTCTCCATGGTCTGGCTGAAGACCATCTACAACCCGCGCCAGCACCCGCGCATCAGCCCGGCCGAACTCGAACATATCGAGCACAATGGCGGCCTGGTGGACATGGACCAGAAACGTGGCAGCGACGGCCCGAAATGGGGCTACATCAGGCAACTACTGACCAGCCGCATGCTGCTGGGGGTGTACCTGGGCCAGTACTGCATCAACGCCATTACCTACTTCTTCCTCACCTGGTTCCCGGTGTACCTGGTGCAGGAGCGCGGCATGACCATCCTCAAGGCCGGCTTCATCGCCTCGTTGCCGGCGGTCTGCGGTTTCATCGGCGGCGTGCTCGGTGGGGTGATCTCCGACTGGCTGCTGCGCCGCGGCAACTCGCTGACCTTCTCGCGCAAGCTGCCGATCGTCTGCGGGCTGCTGTTGTCGACCAGCATGGTGTTCTGCAACTACGTCGATAGCGAATGGATGGTGGTCGGCTTCATGACCCTGGCGTTCTTCGGCAAAGGCATCGGTGCATTGGGCTGGGCGGTAGTCGCCGACACCTCACCCAAGCAGATCGCCGGGCTGTCGGGCGGCCTGTTCAATACCTTCGGCAACATCGCCTCGATCACCACGCCGATCGTCATCGGCTACATCATCAGCGCCACCGGCTCGTTCAAGTGGGCGCTGGTCTATGTCGGCGCCAACGCACTGGTAGCGGTGTTCAGCTACCTGGTGATCGTCGGCCCGATCAAGCGCATCGAGCTGCGTGAAAGCCCAAAGCCTGACGCCGAGCCAGCGGTCGGCAGCGAACTGGCCGGCTCGCGCCAATGAGTGAACATGCCCGCGTCGGCCACCCCCGCCGCGGGCGGATGTACAAAAGCCTGAGAACCTGACAAGTAGGGCCCGAACATGCAGTTGATCGAACATTCCGACTCGCCCCGCTACGTCCGCCTGCACGACGACGACAATGTCGTGGTGGTGGTCAACGATGGCGGCCTGGGTGAAGGCGCCCGCTTCGCCGACGGCCTGACCCTGGTCGAGGGCGTGCCACAGAGCCACAAGGTGGCCACCGTGGCCATCGCCAAGGGCGAACCGGTACGCCGCTACGGGCAGATCATCGGTTACGCGCTGGAAGACCTGCGTCAAGGCAGTTGGGTGCAGGAGAGCCAACTGGCCATGCCGGCCGCCCCGGAACTGGACAGCCTGCCACGCTGCGACGCCGTCCCGCAGCCGCTGCCGCCGCTCGAAGGCTTCACCTTCGAAGGCTACCGCAACGCCGATGGCACCGTCGGCACCCGCAACATCCTCGGCATCACCACCACCGTGCAGTGCGTGGCCGGCGTGCTGGAGCATGCGGTCAAGCGCATTCGCAGCGAGTTGCTGCCCAGGTACCCCAACGTCGATGACGTGGTGGCCATCACCCACAGCTATGGCTGCGGCGTGGCGATCAACGCGCGCGATGCCTACATCCCGATCCGCACCGTGCGCAACCTGGCGCGCAACCCCAACCTGGGCGGCGAAGCCCTGGTCATCAGCCTGGGCTGCGAAAAGCTGCAGGCCGGCCAGGTGATGCACGACAACGACCCGTCGGTGGATCTCAGCGACCCGTGGCTGTACCGCCTGCAGGACGCCAGCCTGGGCTTTGTGGAAATGATCGAACAGATCATGGAACTGGCCGAGACCCGCCTGAAGAAACTCGACCAGCGCCGCCGCGAAAGCGTGCCGGCCAGCGAACTGATCCTCGGTATGCAGTGCGGGGGCAGCGACGCCTTCTCGGGCATCACCGCCAACCCGGCGCTGGGCTACGCCGCTGACCTGCTGGTACGCGCCGGCGCCACCGTGCTGTTCTCGGAAGTGACCGAAGTGCGCGACGCCATCTACATGCTCACCTCGCGGGCGGAAAACCAGGAGGTCGCAGACGCCCTGGTACGCGAAATGGACTGGTACGACCGCTACCTGCAGCAAGGCGCCGCCGACCGCAGCGCCAACACCACGCCGGGCAACAAGAAAGGCGGCCTGTCGAATATCGTCGAGAAGTCCCTGGGTTCGATCGTCAAGTCCGGTAGCGGCGCCATCCAGGGCGTGCTCGGCCCGGGCGAGCGGGCCAACCGCAAAGGCCTGATCTTCTGCGCCACCCCGGCCAGCGACTTTGTCTGCGGCACCCTGCAACTGGCGGCCGGCATGAACCTGCACGTGTTCACCACCGGCCGCGGCACCCCATACGGACTGGCCATGGCGCCGGTGGTCAAAGTCTGCACCCGCAGCGAACTGGCCCAACGCTGGCCCGACCTGATCGATATCGATGCCGGGCGCATCGCCAGCGGTCGCGCGACCATCGAAGAGCTGGGCTGGGAGCTGTTCCACTACTACCTGGACGTGGCCAGCGGCCGCAAGCAGACCTGGGCCGAACAGCACCGCTTGCATAACGACATCACCTTGTTCAACCCGGCGCCGATTACCTGATGCCCAGGCCTCTCAACGGTGTCGCGATCCCTGTGGGAGCGGGCGTGCCCGCGAACACCGGCGCAGCAGGTGCCAAACACCGGTTCGCCTGCTTCGCGGGCACGCCCGCTCCCACAGGGGCCGCGCCTACCTACCGATTGCACTCCGCCCATTCCACCCTTAAGCCCACAGGAGCACCCCATGCCTGAAATCCTCGGCCACAACTTCATCGCCGGCCAGCGTAGCGCCACGGGCCAACAACGCCTGCAGAGCCTGGACGCCAGCACTGGCGAGCCCCTGCCGTACAGTTTCTTCCAGGCCACCGAAGGCGAAGTGGACCAAGCCGCCAGGGCCGCTGCTGCGGCCTTCGCCGAGTTCCGCCAGCTGGCCCCGGCACGGCGCGCCGAGTTCCTCGACGCCATTGCCGCCGAACTGGATGAGCTGGACGACGCGTTCGTTGCCATCGTCTGCCGCGAAACCGCCCTGCCCACCGCGCGTATCCAAGGCGAGCGCGCCCGTACCAGCGGCCAGATGCGCCTGTTCGCCCAGGTGTTGCGCCGCGGTGATTTCCTCGGTGCGCGCATCGACCTTGCCCTGCCCGAGCGCCAGCCGTTGCCGCGCGTAGACCTGCGCCAGATGCGCATCGGTGTCGGCCCGGTTGCGGTGTTCGGCGCCAGCAACTTCCCGCTGGCCTTCTCCACTGCCGGGGGCGACACCGCCGCCGCCCTGGCTGCCGGTTGCCCGGTGGTGTTCAAGGCCCACAGCGGCCACATGGCCACGGCCGACCTGGTGGCCTGCGCCATCCAGCGCGCCGCCGAGCGCACCGGGATGCCCAAGGGCGTGTTCAACATGGTCTTCGGTGGCGGCGTCGGCGAGTGGCTGGTCAAGCACCCAGCGATCCAGGCGGTTGGCTTCACCGGCTCGCTGAAAGGCGGTGACGCCCTGTGCCGCATGGCCGCCGAACGCCCGCAGCCCATCCCGGTGTTCGCCGAAATGTCCAGTATCAACCCGGTGATCATCCTGCCGGCCGCCCTGGCCAAGCGTGGTGATTCGATTGCCCGCGAACTGGCGGGTTCGGTCTGCCTCGGCGCTGGCCAGTTCTGCACCAACCCGGGCCTGGTCATCGGCCTGCAGTCGCCGCAGTACAGCCAGTTGCTGGCCGAGCTTGGCCACCACCTGGCTCAGCAAGCCGGCCAGACCCTGCTCAACGCCGCAGGCTTGCGCAGCTACGTTGCTGGCCTGGAGCATTTGCAGGCCCATGCCGGTATCCAGCACCTGGCCGGCCAGGCTCAGGCAGGCAGCCAGGCCCGTGCGCAGTTGTTCAAGGCCGATGCCCGCTTGCTGATCGAAGCCGACCCGTTGCTGCAGGAAGAAGTGTTCGGCCCCACCACCGTGGCCGTCGAAGTGCAAGACAACGCGCAATTGCGCAGCGCCCTGCTCGGCCTGCGCGGGCAACTGACCGCGACGCTGATCGGCGAGCCCGAAGACTTCGAGGCCTTTGCCTGGCTGGTGCCACTGCTGGAAGAAAAGGTCGGGCGGATTCTGGTCAACGGCTACCCGACCGGTGTCGAGGTATGTGATGCGATGGTGCATGGCGGGCCCTACCCGGCAACCTCGGATGCGCGCGGCACTTCGGTCGGCACCCTGGCCATCGAGCGCTTCCTGCGCCCGGTGTGCTACCAGAACTACCCGCAGGCCCTGTTGCCCGCAGCACTGCGCGATGACAACCCGCTGGGGCTGCGTCGGCTGGTGAATGGCCAATGGCGTGAAGGGCCGATCTGACCGGTTGCCCGAAACAACAAAGCCCCGCGCATGGCGGGGCTTTTCATTCGGCGTGCCGGCGAACAGGCCGGCGCTGCCAGCAGGGGTTCAGGCCCCTTGCGCCTCGGCCTCGGCATGGGCCTGGCGCAAACGCTCGCGGCTATTGCTCAGGTGCATGCGCATGGCCATCTTGGCCCCTTCGCTGTCATGCCGCGCGATGGCTTCGTAGATCGCTTCGTGCTCATGCATCAGCCGGCTCATGTAATGCGCCTGGTCATCATGCGCCAAGCGCGCCGAATTCAGCCGGGTACGCGGAATGATGCTGGTGCCCAGGTGGTTGATGATGTCGGCGAAATAGTGGTTGCCGCTGGCCTGGGCAATGCGCAGGTGAAACTGGAAGTCGGCTGACACCGCATCGCTGGCGTGGGCCGCGCCTTCGTTGATTTCATCCAGCGCCGCACGCATGCCGGCCAGTTGTTCGTCGCTGCGACGCTGCGCTGCCAGGCCTGCCGACTCGATCTCCAGGGCAATGCGCAACTCCAGCACCGCCAGCACTTCGCGCAGCGTGACGACGGTCGCCGGGTCGATGCGAAAGCCACCCGTGGCCGGCGCGTCCAGGACGAAGGTGCCGATACCATGGCGGGTCTCGACCTGCCCGGCGGCCTGCAACCGCGAGATTGCCTCACGCACTACCGTGCGGCTGACGCCCTCTTCGGCCATGATCTGCGATTCGGTCGGCAGCTTGTCGCCGCGCTTGAGCTGGCCGCTGCGAATGCGCTCGGTCAGCACCGTGACCAGTTCCTGGGCCAGACTGCGCGGCTTGCGCCGGGTCCTTGCCTGTACCTGCTGCTCTGTCATTACGCTGTGTTTCACCTTGGAAGACAGCGCTCATCATAGCGCAAGCAGTTGTACGATCACATACATACGGTGCGGTATTTCTCGCCTGCACGGCCCGGCGCTGCACAGGGCCACGCACTGACGGCATATTGCTGGCCCCTAGTCCTCTCAAGCGTAGGCAAACTTCCTGTTTCTTCAGATATTTAAGACAGCAACATGCGAGTAATTCTAGCCACGATGGCCGGCTGCCTGCTGGCCACGCTCGCTTTCGGCGCCCAGGCACGGGCGTTGAGCCAGAACGATCGCCACACGTGTGACTGGGGCGCGCAGATCGCCGCCGAAGCCCAGCAGGCCAAGCTTTCCGGGGTAACGCTGTATGCCACTCGCAAGAAGCTACAGGTACGCAAGTTCGCCAAGCCGTGGATGCGCATGACCGCCTTCGGGATTACCGAGCAGACCTATAACAGCCGCTCGCGGCTCAAGCCGGCGGCGATCAGGCAGACCTACTACGAGCAATGTGTGCAGCATGCCGTAGCAAGACGTTAAACCCATATATATCAAGAAGTTAAATATCATACTTAATGCTACGCAGGAGTTAGTCAGAGGGCGCCAACTTCGGTCTGGGCGTTACGCCGCGGCCCCGCATCAGCATCGGCATTTGTTAAGCTGATCATCCCCGTAGCCCAGGCCCTAGGCAATTCGCCCCATGGATGAACTGCGCAAGATAGACCTCAACCTGCTCTTGGCCCTGCACGCCTTGCTAAGCGAAAAGCATGTCACCCGTGCTGCCCTGCGCCTGCACCGTAGCCAACCTGCGGTCAGCCATGCGCTGGCGCAGTTGCGCAAGCATTTCGACGACCCTTTGCTGGTGCGCCAGCATGGCCGCATGGTCCTGACCAGCCGCGCCCAATCGCTGGTCGGGCCTCTGCAGGACGCCTTGAACACCCTCAACGGCCTGCTGGCCGCCCCGCAATTCGACCCGGCCAAGGCCCAACGCCGCTTCCGCCTGTCGCTGTCGGACTACGCGTCCCGCATCATCCTGCCGCCCCTGCTGAGGCACCTGCGCCAGGTCGCCCCGGGAGTGGACCTGGCCATCAGCCAGGCCAGCCGCGAAGCCATGTTGGCGCAATTGCTCGATGGCGAACTGGACCTGGCAATGGGCTTGTTCCCCGCCCCACCCGAAGAAATCACTACCGAGGCCTTGTTTGCCGACGACTTCATCAGCGTCGCCGATTGCCAGGTACTGCCCGCCAGCGGTGGCCTGGCCCTGGAGGACTGGCTGGCCCGCCCGCATGTGTTGATGGCAATGCGCCCGGATGCTTTCGATGAGATCGAACGCGCACTGGCCGCGCTGGGGCTGCGCCGTCGCATTGCCCTGGCGTTGCCCCACTGGAGCGCAGCCGTCGAAGTGCTGGCCGGTACCGACCTGATCCTTACCGTAGCGCGGCGCGCAGCAGGTTCGCTGCAGCAGCATCCAACGCTGCGCCAGTTCGCCCCACCCTTGACCATCGCCCCATTCGATTACCAGCAAGCCTGGCACATTCGCAAGAACAACGACCCGGGGCACCGCTGGCTGCGCGAAACCGTGCGGGCCTGCAGCCAGCCAGAGCCCTGATCAGCCCTCCGGCTGCTTCGCAACCACCGCGGTGCTGGCCGGTGTGCCCGCCGCCCAATTGCCCTGCACCAGCAGCACACCCAGCAGGATCAGCACCACGCCAGCCACCCTGGCCAGGCTGAGTGGCTTGCCGCCCAGCCCCATCAACCCGAAGTGGTCGGCGACCACCGCCGTGATGATCTGCCCCGCCACGACCAATACCAGAAATCCCGCGGCGCCCAGCCTCGCTGTCAGCGCTGCCGCGCCGGCCACGTACAGGGCTCCCAGTACACCGCCGATCCACAGCCACCAAGGCCCTTGCAGGGCCTTGCCGAGGTCGGGCGCCGGCACCCTGAGCAACAGCAACGCAGCAATCACTACCAGTGAGCTCACTGTCAACGAGGTGAACGCCGCCCACAACCAGTGCCCCAGTGCACGCCCGACGGCGGCGTTGCCGGCAGCCTGGAACGGCAACACGGCACCGGCAAGCAACGCCAGGGCCACGGGTAATGCCAGCAGAAACAACGATTTACTGACCACGACCGTCTTCCTCATCGTATGGATGGATGCGGCCATGATGTGCAATCCGCGAAACTGATGGAAATCGAAATGCTGCACGCGCACTATTCGCAGCACGCATGGGTTACGAGCCCCAGGGACTCGGTCGCCAACGGGCTCAAGGATGCCGGCAAAAGCCCGCCCTGACTGGGTGTTACGGCGGTTTCAACAACACCTTCCGGCCTGCACGGCATCGTGGCGGATACCGACCCGCGCCAGCCGAAGCCTGACCCCGGCAGCAGCCGAGGTCGGCGCTAGTGGAGATCAGCGTGAGGTTTCGACGCGCAGCACTTCGGTGTAGATCGCGTCGACGGTCTGCCCGACCTTGAGGTTTTTCATGCGTGCCTGCAGGTCGGGGTTCTCGACCTTGACCACCTGCAGCTTGCCTTCCGGTGGCAGCAAGCTGACTTCATGCTGCTCGAGGTCGATCTTCTTGATCTGCGAGGTGACCTTGACCTGGCGGAACGCCTCGCCACCGGGGTTGGGGTTGTCCGCCGTGGCGCGGATGGTACCGGACTCGTCGGTCGCCTTGGGCGCCCCGCCCACTTCCGGATTCAACACGTAGGCCACCGCACGTGTCACATAGATATCGACCTGGTCGCCCACCTTGAGGTTGGGCAGCGCCTTGGCCTTTTCCGTCAGCTGGAAGGTCACATCCTTCCTCGAATCAGGGCCTTTCACCGTGACTTGGCGATTGGCCAGATCGATGGCCGTGACTTGCGTGGTGACGTGACTTTCCAGCGCCTCGCTGCCGATGGGGATACCCGCGGCGTGCACGGTGAAACTGGCAGTGGAGGCCAGCGTGGCCAGAGCGACAGCATGAGCGATGGAGCGGATTGGATTCATAGGCCTGCTTCCCTGTAATCAAGACCGGATGGTGCGCAAACTGTTCACGCGCTGACAAGCATAGCCACTGTCAGCCGACCCGCCTGACAACCCTTTCGACACACGCTTCGCGCAGTGGACCTGCTCAGCATTGCAAGAGTAAATGCGAATTCTTTACACTTGCTTTACGTTTACAAATCATTACTATTCGCACTCTCAAATACAACAAAGAGTCACCTGTAATGGCAAAAAAGTCTGTTGCCCCAGCATCGCTCTCCATGCTGGGCATTCTGGTTGTGCCTGCTGTCCACGCGGCCGTTCAACCTGAGCCGCAGGGTTCCCTGGCCTTGCCCGCTACTGCCGTCACCAGCGCCTACGAGCAACCAAGCTACAAGGCCGGTGAAAGCCGCAGCGCCCTGAAGATAGACGCCCCGCTGCGCGACATCCCGCAAACCGTCAACGTCGTGCCGGAAAGCGTGATCAAGGACCAGGGCGCGCAGTCCATGGAAGACGTGTTGAAGAATGTGCCTGGCGTCGGTCTGTCCAATGGCGACGGCCAGCGCGACCAGGTGACCATTCGTGGCTTCAGCGCCATTGGCGACATGTACATCGACGGTGTGCGCGACGACGCGCTGTACTTCCGCGACCTGTCCAATATCGAGCGGGTCGAGGTCATCAAGGGCCCCGCCGCCGTGCTGTATGGCCGTGGCTCTTCAGGTGGGCTGATCAACAGCATCAGCAAGAAACCCAGCTTCACGCCCAAGCGCGAAGTCGGTATGAGCTTCGACAGCGAGGGCAAGCGCCGTACCCAGTTCGACAGTGGCTGGGCCGACCCGCAGGGCAACCAGGCCTACCGCGTGACCGGCGCCTTCGAAGACAGTGACACCTTCCGCGATGACGGCTACATCGACCGCAAGGCCATCGCGCCATCGGCCTACTTCCGTCTCTCCGACGACCTGGAACTGAACCTGGGCGCCACCTACCTGTACGACAAGCGCCTGATCGACTTCGGCATCCCGGCGTTGGGCAACCGCCCGGTGGATGTGCACCGTGACAAGCGCTTCGGTTCCGGCGATGCCGACCAGGACTATGCCCGCAGCGAAGTGTTCTCGCTGACCGCAAGCCTGGATTACCGCATCAATGACGACTTGACCCTGACCAACACCAGCCGCTACTACCGCTACGACCTAGACCGCAACAACACCCTCGCCGACAGCAGCCCGACGCGCTTCGTCACTGCGCCGAATGGCGAGCTGCTGGTCAAGCTCAACCGCGGCAACGTCGCCCGTGACGAGTACGGCATGTTCAACCAGACCGAGCTCAAGCAACAGGCGCAACTGGCCGGGATGCAGCACAACCTGCTGTATGGCGTGGAGGTTGGCTTCCAGGACAAGTACCAGCGGGTGCTGAGCCAGAGCAACGTGGCCCAGGTGCCGGTGTACCGCGACGCCCTGGTGGCGGTACCGGAGCATGCCGCCAACCTGTCGTCGAAGGGCACCAACTTCCAGCAGACCACTGGCCTGTACGTTCAGGACATGATCGAGCTGAATGAGCACTGGAAAGCGCTGGTCGGTGTACGTTATGACATCTTTGGCCAGGAGTATGACGACGATCGCGCGCAGAATGTCGACCTCGACCGCACCGACAAGACCTGGAGCCCGCGCGCCGGCCTGGTCTACCAGCCGGATGCCATCCAGTCCTACTACGTTTCGGTCAGCCGCAGTTACCAGCCTTCGGGCGAGGTGTTCGCGGTCAGCCCGAGCAACCAGCACCTGGAACCGGAAGAAACCACCAACTACGAACTCGGCGCCAAGTGGGACCTGCTCGACAGCCGCCTGGCGGTGACAGCAGCGGTGTTCCGCCTCGAGCGCACCAACATGAAGACCGCCGACCCGGCCAACCCCAGCCTCACCGTGCTGGCTGGCGAGCAGCGCACCGACGGCTTCGAAGCTACCGTCAGCGGCCAACTGAGCGACAAGTGGCAGATCTACGCCGGCTACGCCTACCTGGATGCCGAGATCACCAAGTCCAACAGCAAGACCAATGGCGTGGCCAACGAAGGCCAGACCCCAACCCTGACGCCACGCAACAGCGCCAACGTCTGGCTGGTGCGTACCCTGACCCCGCAATGGCGTGTGGCTGCCGGTGCCAACTATGTCGACGAGCGCTATACCGCGCTGGACAACGTGGTGGTGATGCCAGGCTACACCACCTTCGACGCCGCGCTGCTCTACAGCGTGCCGCAGTGGGATGCCGCGCTGCGCCTGAAGAACGTGTTCGACCGCGACTATTATGCCGCTGCGCACGGTTCGGTGGACCTGATCACCCCAGGCGCACCGCGTACGCTGGAAGCCAGCTTCAACTACCGCTTCTGATCGCGGGACAAGCAGCTCGCGCCCTGTGCAGGAGCGGCCCTTTCGTGACACAAGGCCGCTCCTGTCGCCTGCACCATCAGCGGTTGCGCGTTACCCGCCAGACTGTATTGGCCAGGTCGTCGGCAATGAGCAACGCACCCCGCGGGTCCACCGTCACGCCCACCGGCCGTCCGCGGGTCTTGCCATCCTCAGCCCGGAAGCCTGTGGCGAAGTCGATCGGCTCGCCTGCCGGCTTGCCATTGCTGAACGGCACGAAGATCACCTTGTAGCCGACCGGGTTGGGCCGGTTCCAGCTGCCGTGTTCACCCACGAATGCGCCGTCGGCGAAGCGCTCGCCCATGGCCGGGATGGAGAAGGCCACGCCCAATGCCGCCACGTGCGAACCGAGGCTGTAGTCCGGCTTGATCGCCGCCGCTACCTTTTCCGGGTTCTGCGGCCGGACCCGCTCATCCACGTTCTGCCCCCAGTAGCTGTAAGGCCAGCCATAGAACCCCCCTTCACGCACCGAGGTCAGGTAGTCCGGCACCAGGTCGGGCCCGAGCTCATCGCGCTCGTTGACCACCGCCCACAACTGCCCGGTCTGCGGCTGGATGGCCAGCGCCGTCGGGTTGCGCAGGCCAGTGGCATAGGGCCGGTGCGCGCCGGTTGCAGCGTCGACCTGCCAGACCATGGCCCGGTCGATCTCCACTTCCAGCCCACGCTCGGTAATGTTGCTGTTCGAACCGATGCCCACATACAGGTAACGACCATCCGGGCTGATCGTCAGCGCCTTGGTCCAATGGTGGTTGATCGCGGCGGGCAGGTCGGTGACCTTGGTTGGCGGGCCATCGGCCCGCGTCTGGCCGTCCTGGTAGTCGAAGCGCACCAGGGCATCCTGGTTGGCCACGTACAGCTTGCCGTCGGCAAAGGCCAGGCCGTACGGCGCATTGAGGTTTTCTGCAAACACCGTCTGCACCTCGTAGCGACCGTCGCCGTCGGCATCGCGCAGCAAGGTCAGGCGGTTGCCACCCTTGACCTGGGTATTGCCCTTGGCCTTGATCTGGCTGGCGATGACATCCTTGGGCTTGAGCTTGGCCGCGCTGCCACCGCGGCCCTCGGCAACCAGGATATCGCCATTGGGCAACACCAGGGTCTGCCGCGGGATCTTCAGGCCAGTGGCAATGGCGGTGACGCTGAAGCCTTCAGGCACCGTCGGCTTCTGCTCACCCCAGGCTGCCGGCTGGGCGATCTTCATGCTCGGCAGCAGGCCACGTTGTGGCGCTGGCAGTTTCGGGTCAGGCCCAAGCGCCTGGGTCGGCTCGCCATCACCCCCACAAGCAGCCAGCAGCAGCGCCATGCTCAACAGGCTCAACGCAGGCACAAGCTTCATGCCGCACCTCCCGAGCGCAGGCCGCTCAAACCGGTGAAGGCAGCCACTGTCGCAAGCACGCTCACGATCACCGACAGCACCAGCCCGGAGGGCATTACCGCCCAGGCGTCCTTGGCATGTTCGAACGCATTGACCAGGCCCAGTACCCAGGTCGCCAGCAGCAGCACGAAGTACAACGTCGGCCGGCCACGCTTGCGCTCGGCACGGATCAGGTTGGCCAACGCGAACAACAACGCCAACCCGCAGAACACCAGGGCGCCGGCGATCAACCAGGCGGCGAAGTTGCTCCACTGGATCTGGTAACTGTTGAAGTAGGCGATGTCGCTGAGTAGCGCAGCGAGGAACAACGGAACGCTGCCGGACAGCAGCAAGGCATGTAGCGGGCCGGGTGTACAGCGGTAGAAGGTTTGCTCGGATACGGTCACGGTGCCTCCTTTTCATTCAGTGACCCAAGGACTGATGGCATGGCCACCAGGCGTGCACGGGGCGCGCCTAGCAAAGGAGCGTCTCGACAAGGCGATAGTTCACCGTTTGGTTTGAATGGCCTATGCTGCGAGGCGTTGGCGCAAGGAGACAAGCGATGAGCAGCAACCCGATTCGCCCGCGTTCGCCTTGGGCGTTGGCCACCCTGCTGGCCCTCAGCCTGGTGCTCGGGGCCGGTTGCTCCAGCAAGACCGGCAAGACCAACCATGCGGCACGCACAATTGGCTCCAACTGCTTCGCCAAAGCCGTCCCCACCACTGGCGAAGGTGGCCTGGCATGGGGCGATACCTTGAGCATTGCCCGCAAGAAATCGCTGGATAACTGCGTGCGCTATGCCAGCCGGTCGGGGGGTTCACCGAGAACGTGCCAGGTGGTCATGGCCAAGTGCAAGAACTGAGCATGGATGAACCGCAACCAAGGTCCCTGCGCCACTTCACGGATCACGGCTCAGACAAGTTCCTCCTCACGGCGAACCCAACTGGGGGCCGCGCTGACTGCAAGGACCCCTGCTAACGGCCGCGAGTGATCACCACCTCCAGGTATTCGCCCGGTACGACCAACGACGCAGGGCCGCCCACATTGCAAGCATTCAACAACTCCGTCAGGTCACGCTCCAGCGCCGCAGCCGCCTCCGGCTCCAGCGAGGCAAAGGCTGTACGCATCGGTCCGAACCAGGTGCGGAACACCTCGAGGTAATGCGCCGCCGAGCGATAGCGGAAGTTGAACAGCTGGCGGCTGACCTGCAACCCGCCAAGCACACCTTCGAACAGCACGCGCAACTGCTCCTCATCGCCCCAACGCGCGGGTGACAAGGCCCCGGCAGGTGGCGGCACATGCCGTCCAAGGGTCTTGAACATCTGCCCGACGAAGCCTTGCGGGGTCCAGTTGGCCAGGCCGATCCTGCCACCGGGCCGGCACACACGGCTCAATTCGCGTGCGGCCTGGGCCTGGTCGGGGGCAAACATCACGCCGAAGGTGGACAGCACCACATCGAAGGCTCCATCGGCAAACGGCAATGCTTCGGCATCGGCAGTCTGGAACACTACCGTGAGGCGCTCGGCTCGCGCCCGCTCTTCGCCGCGCTTGAGCAGTTCCGGCACATAGTCGGTGGAGGTAACGCGGCAACCGCGTCGGGCCGCGGCCAGGGTGACGTTGCCGTTGCCGCGGCAACATCCAGTACCTGCTCGTCCCAGCGCAAGTCACAGGCCTCGGCCAGGCGCTCGCCGACGATTTGCAGGGTGGTACCGATCACTGCGTAGTCGCCACTGGCCCATATGGCTTGCTGTCTGGCTTTCAGAGCATTGGTATCCAGGGAAGTATTCATGGTCTGCGCCTTTCAAGGCGCGCAGCCGAGTTCCTTCTGGCGGTCAACGCGCCATGGGTTGAGGGGAATGACAGCAAAACGCTACGCGCCTGGCAGGCGAAGCGACAAGACAGATTGGGGATAGCGGCTATCTGAAACCGATATATACGAGCGCGCGCTTTGTGGGAGCGGCCTTGTGTCGCGAAGGGCCGCAAAGCGGCCCCCGGCGATATCCGTCAGTAACGCATGATCAGGCCAGCCTGGCCCGAGCCGCATGCAGCTTTTTATAACTTTCGATCAGACGCAAGTGGCGATCGAGGCCTTCGAGCTTCATGCTGGTCGGAGTCAGGCCATGGAAGCGCACGCTGCCATCGACCGAGCCCAACACCGCGTCCATGCGCGAGTCGCCGAACATACGCCGGAAGTTGGCCTCGTAGTCGTCCATTTCCAGCTCGTCGTCCAGCAACACTTCCAGCACCACGTTCACTGCCTGGTAGAACAACCCGCGCTCGACGGTATTGTCGTTGAACTGCAGGAACGCCTCGACCAGTTCCTTGGCATCCTCGAAGCGCTGCACGGCCAGGCAGATCAGCAGCTTCAGTTCCAGAATGGTCAGTTGGCCCCAGACCGTGTTCTCGTCGAACTCGACGCCGATCAGCGTGGTGATGGTGGTGTAGTCATCGACATCGCAGTTGTCCAGGCGCTTGAGCAGCAGCTTGAGGGCGCGGTTGTCGAGGCTGTGCAAATTGAGGATATCGGCGCGGAACGACAAGGCGCGGTTGGTGTTGTCCCAGATCAGGTCCTCCACCGGGTAGATTTCCGAGTAACCCGGCACCAGGATGCGGCAGGCGGTGGCGCCAAGGTTGTCGTACACGGCCATGTACACTTCCTTGTCCAGGTCTTCGAGGATGCCGAACAGGGTCGCGGCCTCCTGCACGTTGGAGTCCTCGCCATGGCCGGAGAAGTCCCACTCGACGAACTCGAAGTCGGCCTTGGCGCTGAAGAAGCGCCATGACACCACGCCGCTGGAGTCGATGAAATGCTCGACGAAGTTGTTCGGCTCGGTCAGCGCGTGACTTTCGAAGGTCGGCTGCGGCAGGTCGTTCAGGCCCTCGAAACTGCGCCCCTGCAGCAGTTCGGTGAGGCTGCGCTCCAGCGCCACTTCCAGGCTCGGGTGGGCACCGAACGAGGCGAATACACCGCCGGTACGCGGGTTCATCAGGGTCACGCACATGACCGGGAATTCGCCCCCCAGCGAAGCATCCTTGACCAGTACCGGGAAGCCCTGCTCCTCCAGGCCCTGGATGCCGGCAACGATCGCCGGGTACTTGGCCAACACTTCCTGCGGCACATCCGGCAGGCACAGCTCGCCTTCGAGGATCTCGCGCTTCACCGCCCGCTCGAAGATTTCCGACAGGCACTGCACCTGCGCCTCGGCCAGGGTATTGCCGGCGCTCATGCCGTTGCTGAGGAACAGGTTCTCGATCAGGTTGGACGGGAAGTACACCACCTGCTGGTCGGACTGGCGCACGAACGGCAGCGAGCAGATGCCACGGGCCGTGTTGCCCGAGTTGGTGTCGTACAGGTGCGAGCCGCGCAGTTCGCCGTCCGGGTTGTAGATGGCCAGGCAATGTTCGTCGAGGATCTCGACCGGCAGCGCATCCCGCGGGCCCGGTTTGAACCATTGCTCGTTCGGGTAGTGCACGAACGGCGCGTTGGCCAGGTCCTCACCCCAGTACTGGTCGTTATAGAAGAAGTTGCAGTTCAGGCGCTCGATGAATTCGCCCAGCGCCGAGGCCAGCGCGGCTTCCTTGGTCGCGCCCTTGCCGTTGGTGAAGCACATCGGCGACTGGGCGTCGCGCACGTGCAGCGACCACACGTTGGGCACGATGTTGCGCCACGAAGCGATCTCGATCTTCATCCCCAGCCCGGCGAGGATGCCCGACATGTTGGCGATGGTCTGTTCCAGCGGCAGGTCCTTGCCGGGGATGTAGGTACTGGTGTCCGCCACCGGCATCAACAGGCCCTGGGCATCGGCATCGAGGTTGTCGACCACTTCGATGACGAACTCGGGGCCGGTCTGTACCACCTTCTTCACGGTGCAGCGGTCGATGGAACGCAGGATGCCCTGGCGGTCCTTCTCGGAGATGTCCTCGGGCAGCTCGACCTGGATCTTGAAGATCTGCTTGTAGCGGTTTTCCGGGTCGACGATGTTGTTCTGCGCCAGGCGAATGTTTTCGGTCGGGATGTTGCGGGTCTGGCAGTACAGCTTGACGAAGTAAGCCGCGCACAAGGCCGAGGACGCCAGGAAATAGTCGAACGGCCCCGGGGCCGAGCCATCACCCTTGTAACGGATCGGTTGGTCGGCGATCACCGTGAAGTCGTCGAACTTGGCTTCGAGACGGAGATTGTCGAGAAAATTGACCTTGATTTCCATGCGGGATTACCGTGATTTAAGCGTGCAAAACGAAAGTGGCCGGCATTATCCGGGTTTTCACGGTGGAAGTCCTGTTTGCGCGACCAGCTTGCGCATTCCGCCGAATTACTTGCCTGATCCTCTGAACCTGCCCCTTGCAGCCGACCAGCGGTCAGCCCCCTGTGCTAGCGTTTCCGGACTGGGGAACAGCGTATTCCCCGATCAGCAAAAGCACAGCGACAGCAACCGTTGACGGGCAGGTGAACCATGGAACTACGCATCAACCAGAAGACCTACCAGGTCGAGGCAGACGCCGACACGCCACTGCTGTGGGTGATCCGCGACGACCTGGGGCTGACCGGCACCAAGTATGGCTGCGGCCTGGCCCAGTGCGGCGCCTGTTCGGTGCTGGTGGACGGCAATGTGGTGCGCGCCTGCGTCACGCCAGTGGCCGGTGTGGTCGGGCGTGAGGTGACTACCATCGAGGCGATCGAGGCCGACGCTGTTGGCAAGCGGGTGGTTGCGGCGTGGGTCGAGCACCAGGTTGCCCAGTGCGGCTATTGCCAGTCCGGCCAGGTGATGGCGGCCACCGCACTGCTCAAGCACACGCCCAAACCCAGTGACGCGCAGATCGATGCGGCGATGGTCAACCTGTGCCGCTGCGGCACCTACAACGCCATCCATGCCGCCATGCATGACCTGGCCCAAGGGGAGAAGGCCTGATGCGCACGCCCGTCGATACACCTGCAGAAGAACTGCTCAAGTTACAGCACGGCGCGACCCTCAACCTGTCGCGTCGGCGCTTCCTCGCCGGTACCGCTGTCGGGGCTCTGGTGCTTGGCTTTGGCCTGCCCATGGGCTCGGCCCGCGTGCAGGCAGCGGCCGCAGCCAGCGCTGAACGCGGCACCCAAGTGCCAGCTTTCCTGGAGATCCGCCCGGACGGCACGGTGCGTCTGCTCAGCCCGTTCATGGAAGGCGGGCAAGGCCCTTTCACCGCCATGGCCCAGATCGTCGGCGAAGAACTGGATGTCGACCCGGCCCGGTTCGTGGTCGACAGCGCGCCGCCTGGGGAAGCCTATGTAGTGATGGAAAACGGCATGCGCATTACCGGCGGCAGCATGTCGGTACGCATGAGCTACCCGACCATGCGCCGCCTGGGTGCCCTCGCCCGCGCCATGCTGCTGCAGGCAGGCGCCGAGCAACTGGGCGTGCCGCTAGAGCAACTCACCACCACGCCGGGTAACGTGGTACATACTACGAGCGGGCGCTCCGTGCCCTATGGTGAACTGGCCGCACGGGCCATGGACCTGCCGGTACCCGACCCGGCCAGCGTCAAACTGCGCGACCCCAGCCAGTTTCGCTGGATCGGCAAGCCGGTACGCCGCCTGGATGCCTATGACAAATCCACCGGCAAGGCCGTGTACAGCATCGACGTCAAGGTCGACGGCATGCTCCATGCTGCCGTGCAGCACGCGCCACGCCTGGGCATGACCGTCGGTGGCCTGCGTAACGAAGAGCAGGTCAAGGCCATGAAAGGCGTACACTCGGTGCATCAGTTGCCTGGTGCCGTGGCGGTGGTTGCCGAGCGCTGGTGGCACGCCAAGCGCGCAGTAGAAGCCATCCAGGTGGACTGGCAGGAGCCTGCCGCCGACAGCCCGGTACGGCCAATGCCGGCCGACTTCTCCAGCGACGGCTGGCGCGAGCACCTGGCCTCGGTCGAAGGCCCGGCCCGTGATGACGAAAACCAGGGCGATGTAGCCGGCATGCTGGCCAGTGCCAAGACCCGCGTCGAGGCGACCTACCACAACCAGTACCTCAACCATGCCCAGCTTGAGCCACCCTCGGCACTGGCGCGCTTCAATGGCGACGGTTCGCTGGAGGTGTGGCTGCCCAACCAGGCGCCAGACATGTTCCGTGACGACATCGCCCGGCGCACCGGTCTGGCCCCGGCACAGATCACCCTGCATTCGCCGTTGCTGGGCGGTTTCTTCGGCCGCCACTTCCTCTACGACTCGGCCAACCCCTACCCTCAGGCGATTGCCTTGGCCAAGGCGGTCGGCCGCCCGGTGAAGCTCATCTGGAGCCGCGAGGAAGAGTTCCTGCGTGACGTCCTGCGCCCGGTGGCGGTGGTGAAGTTGCGTGCCGGGCTGGATGCCGACGGCCTGCCGGTAGCCCTCGAGGCCGTGAGCGCCACCGAAGGCCCGACCGAAGCCCTCGCCGGCCAACAGGGCGACAAGCTCGACCCGACTGCGCTGGAAGGGCTGTCGGGCAAGTCCTACGCCATCGCCAACAAACGCATCGCCCAGGTCTACGTCAAAGGCCCGGCCATGCTTGGCTACTGGCGCTCGGTGGGCAACTCGCTGAACGACTTCTTCTATGAGTCGTTCCTTGACGAGCTGGCCGACAAGGGCGGCAAGGACCCGTTCGAACTGCGCCTGCACCTGCTGCGCGACAACCCGCGCCTGACCACCCTGCTGCAGGCGGTTGCCGAACTGTCCGGCGGCTGGAAGCGTGGGCCGTTCACTGCCGAGGACGGCAGCAAGCGCGCACGCGGCGTGGCCATGGCCTCGCCGTTCGGCTCGGAGGCGGCGGTCATTGCCGAGGTGTCGATCGAGAATGGCCAGGTCAAGGTGCACGACATCTGGCAGGCCATCGACCCAGGCAGCATCGTCAACCCGGCAATCATCGAGCACCAGGTCAACGGCGCCGTCGCCCTGGGCCTGTCGCAGACGCTGCTGGAAGAAGCGGTGTACGTCGACGGCAAGCCACGCGCGCGCAACTACGATCTGTACCCGATCCTGCCGCCCTCGCGCATGGCCCGGGTGCATGTGCGTATCGTCGAGAGCGGGGCGAAGATGGGCGGTATCGGCGAGCCACCGCTGCCCGCCGTCGCCCCGGCAGTGGTCAACGCGGTCGCGCAACTGACCGGCCAGCGCGTGCGCAGCCTGCCGCTGAGCCGCCATACCTTCAGCTGAGCGCACAAGGACGTAGCATGACCCATCGTTTCGCAAGAACCGCTGGCTGGCTGGCGTTGCCGTGCCTGGTCGCGGCAGGCCTGCTGGCCTGGTATGTCACCCGCGAGCCCGTTTCGCCGTTTACCGGCGAACTGGCCACGGCTGCCGACCCGGCGCTGGTCAGCCGTGGCGAATACGTGGCCCGGCTCAGCGACTGCGTGGCCTGCCACAGCGTGCCGGACGGCAAGCCGTTCGCCGGCGGGCTGAAGATGGCCACCCCGCTAGGCGCCATTCATGCCACCAACATCACCCCCGACCGCGACAATGGCATCGGTCGCTACAGCCTGGCCGACTTCGACCGCGCCGTGCGCCACGGCGTCGCGCCCGGTGGCCGGCGCTTGTACCCGGCCATGCCCTACCCGTCCTACGCCAAGCTTGGCGATGACGATGTCAAGGCGCTGTACGCCTTCTTCATGCTCGGCGTGCAACCGGTAGCGCAGGCCAACCAGCCCGGCGACATTCCCTGGCCGCTGAACCTGCGTTGGCCCATCGCCGTGTGGAACGGCCTGTTCGCCACCAGCACACCGTACGCCGACCAGGCCGGCAAGGATGCACAGTGGAACCGCGGCGCCTACCTGGTCCAGGGCCCTGGCCACTGCGGCAGCTGCCACACCCCGCGCGGCCTGGCGTTCAACGAGAAGGCCCTGGATGACAGTGGCAAGCCGTTCCTCGCCGGTGCCCTGCTCGATGGCTGGTATGCACCGAGCTTGCGCGCCGACCACAATACCGGGCTGGGGCGCTGGAGCGAGGCGGAAATAGCGCAGTTCCTCAAGACCGGGCGCAACCGCCATGCCGTGGTGTTCGGTTCGATGAGCGAGGCCTTCAACAACTCCACGCAGTTCATGAGCGACGACGACCTGGCCGCCATCGCCCGCTATCTGAAGTCGCTGCCCGGCGACCCGCAACGCGATGGTGCGCCGTGGCAGTACCAGGCCGAATCGGCAGCGGCACGGCTCGATAGCCCTGGGGCGCCTACCTATGTAACTCGCTGTGCGTCGTGCCACGGCCTGGATGGCAAGGGCCAGGCCGAATGGATGCCACCTTTGGCCGGCGCTACTTCGGCACTGGCCAAGGAAGCCGCCTCGGCGATCAATATCACCCTCAATGGTTCGCAACGGGTGGTGACGGCCGGGTTGCCCGATGCCTATCGCATGCCGGCCTTCCGTGAGCAATTGAGCGACCAGGACATTGCTGATGTGCTGGGTTTCGTGCGCAGTGCCTGGGGGAACAATGGCGGTGCGGTGGACGCGCAGGCGGTGGGCAAGTTGCGCGGGCATACCGACCCGGCCAGCAGTAGCCCGATCATTTTGCACATGCGCTGAAATGGGTAATGCCTGTACCGGCCTCTTCGCGGGCTTGCCCGCTCCCACAGGTATGGCGCCGCCCGTCAGGACTGTGGGGTCCCTGAGGGAGCGGGCTTGCCCGCGAAGAGGCCGGCACAGCCAACATCAGGTTTAATGGAGTCCCCATGGAAAGCATCGACCTGCTCGTCCTGCGCACCACCCGCGACTGGCTCGCCGCCGGTCACCGTGCCCTGCTCGCCACGGTCGCGCGCACCTGGGGCTCATCACCGCGCCCAGTGGGCTCGATGATGGCCCTGCGCAGCGATGGCCGGGTAGTCGGCAGTGTCTCCGGCGGCTGTATCGAAGACGACCTCATCCACCGCTACACCAGCGCCAATGGCGGACCGGGAATGCCTGAAGGCCGGCCGCAGGTGGTGCGCTATGGCGTCAGCGCCGACGACGCCCACCGTTTCGGCCTGCCCTGCGGCGGCACCCTCGAACTGGTGCTGGAGTTCGCCCCGTCGCTGGCGCAGCTGGAACAGCTGCTGGCCAGCCTCGACAGCGGCAACCTGGTGCGCCGCGACCTCGACCTGCGCAGCGGCGAAGCCAGCCTCACCGCCACCCGCACGCCCGAGCTGTTCAGCTTCGATGGCCAGCGCCTGTGCAACACCCTCGGCCCCGGCTACCGCTTGCTGCTGATCGGTGCCGGTGCGCTGGCCGAATACCTGGCGACCATGGCCCTGTTCAACGGTTTCAGCGTTTCCCTGTGCGACCCACGCCCCGAGTACACGGCCGGTTGGAATGTTGCCGGCGTCACCCGCCTGAGCGGTATGCCGGACGACGTGGTACGCGCCTTCGCCCCAGACCTGCGCAGCGCCATCGTCGCCGTCAGCCACGACCCCAAGCTGGACGACCTGGCGCTGCTGGAAGCCTTGCACAGCCCGGCGTTCTACATTGGCGCCATTGGCTCGCGGCGCAACAGCCAACTGCGCCGTGAGCGCCTGATCGAACACTTCGGCGAAAGCGAAGCATCGCTGCAGCGCCTGCACGGCCCTATCGGTATTTATATCGGCAGCAAGACACCGGCGGAGATCGCCGTCAGCGTGATGGCCGAGCTCCTCGCCGCGAAGAACGCCGTCAGCCTGCCCGGCGCGCTAAGCGTGACCCGGGCCAAGGAAGCCGAACAGCTGGCGCGGTCCTTGTAGCCAACGCGGCAGGCGGTTACTGCCAACGCTCCAGGTTCTGCTGCAGCAGCTGTTCAGGCAGCGCCCCGGCCACGATCTTTTCCATCTCCCGCGCCAGCGCTTCGCGCAAACGGGGCTGGTTGCAGGGCGAGTGATGCGACATCGCCAGGTACAGCCCTTCGCTGGAAATCGGCGGCTCCAGCACCTGTACCGTCCCCGCGATACCCAAGCTGCGCACCAGTGCCATGCCAGGGTACTGCTCGTACACCACGTAATCGCTGCGCTTGTGCAGCAGCTTCTCGAACGCCTGCCTGACGCCGGGTACAGCTTCGAGGGTGAGGTTGGCCCTGGCATAGTCGTCGAACTGCTGGCCATGGCTGTTGCTGACCAGGGTGCCACCCTTACGGCCTTTGAGGTCGGCCCATTGCCGGTAGGAGAAGGTATTGTCCTGGCGCACCCAGACCACGCTCGGGGTATGCAGGAATGGCGGGAAGATGAAGTCCATCTGCTGCTGGCGGGCCTGGGTCAGGAAATACCCGGCCATCAGGTCGATGCGGCCCGTACGCACTTCTTCCTGCGCGCGCGACCATGGCCCAGCGTAAATCACGTCGATGTCCAGCCCCAGCTGCTTGCCCAGGTACTTCAGCAGGTCGGCATTGGCACCGATCAGTTGCCGGGGGTTCTGCGGGTCACGCCACAGGTAGGGCGGGTATTCGGCATTGCCGGTGGCTGTCAGCCGCTGGCACGCTTCGCCTGCTACCGCCACAATGGGCAGAAGCAACAGGCACGGCAACAGCCGCAAGGCGTGGCGTAAGCGACGTTCGATCATCGACAACCCTCGGTCGGCTGCAGCAACCCGCTGTGCACGCCATGGACAGTCTGGACCACGGGCAGGCAACAGGCTGGCCGTTTATCGGCCAGCACGACACAGGCCGGCAAAACGCTGCCGGCCAGCATAGCGGTGGCGAAACCAAGGGGTTGCTCGCACATCACCCCTACTTCAGGCCCCTTGCCGCCGCATCGCCAGGATCGCCGCGCCAAAGCCGATAAAGGTGGTGCCCACCACCCGGCTTACCCAGCGCGATAGCGACGGCCGGGTGAGTACACCCTTGGCGCGTGCCGCCAGTGCCGCATACAGGCTCAGCGAAACCAGCGACAACGCGACGAAAATCCCGGTCAGGATCAGGAACTGTGGCAGCAACGCTGCACCCTGGTCGATGAACTGCGGGAACAGCGCGGTAAAGAACATGGTCGCCTTGGGGTTGGTGACTGCGGTGAAGAACGCCGACTTGTACAACTTCAGCGGTGTGGGCCGCACCTTGGCCGCCACTTCTGCACCGCCCTGTGCCAGCATCGGGCTGGTTTTCAGCAACTGCCGCGCTCCCAGGTAGAACAGGTAGCCGGCGCCCAGGACCTTCACGGCGTTGAAGAGCATTTCAGAACTGGCCAGCAGTGCGCCAAGCCCGAGCATGGCGGCAGCCGACAGGCAGAACAGGCCCGAGCCATTGCCCAGCGACGACCAGATCGCGCTGCGCTGGCCGTGGGCCAGGCTGTTGTTGATGGCCATCAGGGTGGCAGGGCCAGGGCTGGCGATCGCGATGGCCGCGACCAAGGTAAAGGCTAACAGCGAGTGAGAATCCATTTCAGGCTCGTCAGACAACAAAACAGGAAGGGCCGCGTGCAGGATACGCAGGTTCAGTCGGCATTCTGCCGCTTGGCCGCCTTCTTGGCGATAGCTTTCATGCGCGTTGCCGCCCGCTGCACGGTGGCCATCTTCTCGGGGCGCTTCATGCCCCGCCATTTGCGGATCTCGTCGCGGGTGCGGCCACAGCTCACGCACAGCTCGCTATTCAACTGGCACAGCGCGACGCAAGGGTTGTCGATGTCTTTGGCCATGCCTCACTCAGCCAGGCATGGCTGCCCGCGCCTGTTCGGCCGCGCCCTGGAACACCTGGCGTACGTCCTCGGCCTTGACCTTGCTGACCGACCTGGCCGCCAGCAGCTCGTCGACCACGCGCAAGCCCTGCTCCAGCGCGGTGGCCAGTTGCTCGGGGTCGGAGGCGTCAGCGATATCACCCAGATAAGGAGCGATGAGGTACACGTAACGGTCCTGCAGCTTGAGCGCTTCCAGCGCGTCGAGGGCTTTCTGGAACCGATCGGCAGCGGCAGGGCTCATGCTCAATTTATCGAAATGAATCAGGCTCACACGGTCAGTGGCCATGTTGACGAATCTCCGTTTCCTGGTACGGCCAGGCCCGCAAGCAGCAGCGCTTCTACGGTGCTCGTATGTGCGGGCCCGGGTGATGCCCTTCAGGGTACCAGAACGCGAGGCAGAAAGGGCCATCACCCCCAGAACTAAAAGTATTTGCCAGGTCGCGTAATGGACGCCCCACGGCGCTATCGGGACAGGTGCCGGCATTTCCTGCGCAGGATAATCGCGCCAGCAGTTTCCCGCCGAGGCAGTGCTCCAACTCGGTAGCCCACACACAACAAGCCTGCGCCGGCAGGTAAGCCAGAAAAGGGCCCCAACATACATGGCAAAGGAACACATCACCGAAACGCTCGACCTTGGCGTGACGGACCCCTCGAAAACCGCAGAAGCGCGCCAGGACCGACATTTCGAGGGCAAGCTCGACTGGGTCGTCTTTGGCTTCACCAGCCTGCTGGCAATCGCTTTCGTCCTCTGGGGCTTCCTCAACCAGGCCAGCCTGGCCAGCAGCGCCTCCAGCGCGCAATCCTGGGTCATTCTCAACTTCGGCTGGTTCTTCGTGCTGACCTCCAGCCTGTTCGTGGTGTTCGTGCTGTGGCTGGCCGCCAGCCGCTACGGCCGGGTGCCGCTGGGGCGTGACGGTGAGCAGCCAGAATTCCGCACGGTGTCCTGGGTGGCGATGATGTTCAGCGCCGGCATGGGTATCGGCCTGATGTTCTTCGGCGTTGCCGAGCCCCTGTCGCACTATGTGTCACCACCGCCAGGGTCGGCCAGCGGTCAGTCGAGCGAAGCGATGCAGGTGGCCATGGCCACTACGCTGTTCCACTGGACCTTGCACCCCTGGGCCATGTACGCCATCGTCGGCCTGGTGATCGCCTACGGCACCTTCCGCCGTGGCCGCTCGCAGCTGATTTCCGCGGCTTTCCGGCCGCTGATCGGCAAGCACGCCAACGGCCCGCTGGGCCGCCTGATCGACATGATGGCGATCTTCGCCACGTTGTTCGGCTCGGCCGCTTCACTGGGCCTGGGCGCCCTGCAGATCGCTGGCGGCCTGGAATACAACGGCTGGATCGAAAACCCCGGCAAGCTGTTCTACATCTCGGTCATCACCCTGCTGACCATTGCCTTCGTCAGTTCGGCGGTCTCGGGCATCGGCAAGGGTATCCAGTGGCTGTCCAACACCAACATGGTACTGGCGCTGGTGCTGGCGGCGTTCGTGTTCATGGTCGGCCCGACCCTGCTGATGCTCAACCTGCTGCCCACCTCGATCGGCATCTACATCAAGCTGCTGCCGGAAATGATGGCCCGCACCAACGCCAGCGGCGGTGAGCAGATGAACAGCTGGCTGGCCGGCTGGACCGTGTTCTACTGGGCCTGGTGGATCTCCTGGACACCCTTCGTCGGCATGTTCATTGCCCGTATCAGCCGCGGGCGCACCATCCGCCAGTTCGTTACCGGCGTATTGCTGGTACCGAGCCTGGTCAGCCTGGTGTGGTTCACCATCTTCGGCGGCGCGGGCATCGAGGCCCTGCGCGAGGGCGCCTTCCAGCTGGCCAATGGTGCAGTCAACAGCAACCATGCGCTGTACCAGCTGCTGGACAGCTATCCGCTGGCCTCGGCGACCTCGGTGCTGGTGATGGTCCTGGTGGGCATCTTCTTCGTCTCGGGTGCCGACGCCGCCTCGCTGGTCATGGGCACGCTGTCGGAGCACGGCACTACCACCCCATCGCGGCGCACGGTGATCTTCTGGGGCGCGCTGACCGGTACGGTGGCGGCGATCATGCTGGCCATTGGCGACCCGCGCGCGCCCGGCGAGGCACTGACCGGGCTGCAGAACCTGACCATCGTCGTGGCCCTGCCATTCGTGGTGGTGATGGTACTGCTGTGCCTGGCGCTGTACCGCGACCTGCGCAAGGACCCGATGATGCTGCGCCACCTGCGTGGCAATGAACTGATCGAAAAGGCCGTGTTGTATGGTGCGGTCAAGCACGGCGAGGAGTTCTATATCGTGGTGCAGGAAAAAAAGGCATCCAGCAAGGCAACAGTGGCAGCAAGCGAAGTGTCCGAAACCTGATGCGCTCGGTGTAGGAGTGGGTTGCCGGCGAAATCCAGCATAGGGCACCGGCGTTGCCGCTGTTCGCCGCTGGACCGGCTCTCACACGCTCTGCTGTCTCGCCCCAGCTCAACCCTTCAGCGCAGCCTCGATCCGGGCCACGTCGATCTTGCCCATCTGCATCATGGCGTCGAACGCCCGCTTGGCAGCCGCACGATCCGGGTGGCCGATGGCTTCGATCAGGATGCGTGGGGTGATCTGCCAGGAGATCCCCCACCGATCCTTGCACCAGCCGCAGGCGCTGGCCTCACCGCCATTATCGACGATGGCATGCCAGTAACGGTCGGTCTCGGCCTGGTCCTCGGTACTGACCTGGAACGAAAACGCCTCGCAATGGGTGAAGGCCTTGCCGCCATTAAGCCCCACGCAGGGTAGGCCCATGACGGTGAATTCGACCGTGATCACATCGCCCTGCTTGCCCGCTGGGTAATCGCCAGGCGCCCTGTGCACCGCAGTCACCCGGGTATCGGGAAAGATGCTGGCGTAGAAGTTCGCCGCCACCTCGGCATCGTTGTCATACCAGAGGCAAAGGGTGTTCTTGGCAGTCATGGTATTGCTCCATGAAAGAGGTGAACGGTTGAGTCTAGCCCGTCTTGCCAATCGCGGTGCCATACCGGCACGCTGGCGGTCTCCGCAGTATTCTGCAGACATTTCCGATATCAGGTGGTGAACCTGCTGACAAAAAAGCGGTCTTTCGCTGGCGGTCAACTCACCGACCGGTTCATCGGCCCAGGTTACCGGGCCTACTTTTGTCCTGTTTCAGCGAAGACCAACATGCCCGATTTCCGCCCAACTGCTTCCGCCCTCACTGCCCTGCGCAGCGGCCTGATCGCCACCCTGGTGGCCCTTGCCGCACCGGTCCACGCCGAAGAGCCCGCCAGCGATGCACGCTGGGTCAGCGACAGCCTGAGCACCTACGTGCGCAGCGGTCCGACCGACGGCCACCGCATCGTCGGCACCCTCAAGTCCGGGCAGAAACTGACCCTGATCGGCACCCAGGGCAACTACAGCCAGGTGCGCGGGCAGAATGGCGACGTGGTGTGGATTCTCAGCAGCGACCTGCAAGCGGTACCAGGCCAGGGTGAGCGCCTGCCGCAGCTCGACGCCCAGGTCGCGGAGCTGACCGGGCAACTGAAAACCATCGACGACAGCTGGAAGCATCGCGTACAGGGCATGCAGGAAACGCTCGATTCGCGGAAAAAGCTCATCGACGAACTGCAGGCGCGCAACCAGGCGCTGAACGAACAGCTCGACCAGAGCCAGTCGGACCTGCGCGATACCAAGGCCCGCCTGGGTGACGAGAACAAGCAGGTGATGATGCGCTACATGGTGTATGGCGGCAGCATTGCCGGCGCGGGCCTGCTGGCGGGCCTGATCCTGCCGGCGCTGACCCGTGGGCGCAGGAAGAACGACCGCTGGTTCTGAGCAGGCGCCAACCTGCGCCGGCCTCTTCGCCGGTAGACCCGCTGCCACACCTATTGCAGCGGCCCTGTATCGGGCGGCAATCCTGTGGACGCGGGGTTACCGGCGAAGAGGCTGCCATCGGCAACCGCTACTTGTTGCGCGCCTTGTTGTAGATGGTCTTGGCGCGGTCAGCCGAGGCCTGGCACTTGGTCATGTCGCCTGCAGCCTGCCCCTCCTTGGCCTGTTTCATCAACTCGTGATAGTCATGCGCCATGCCACCGTGCAGTGCCTGACCATCGGACTTGTTGATGTCTTCAAGCTCCTTGATCTTGGCCGCGCAGTTGCTCGCCGGGTCTGCGTGAGCGGCAAAACTGAGGACGGAGGCAATCACCAGCAGAGGGATGCATTTCGTGGGGTTCATGGAGCTTTCTCCTGAGAAACCATAGGTCCGTCGGGTTTCATTCAACCCGACGCAGCGAAAAGCATAGATCGCCCTTGTCGGCGCCGCAGCGTTTCAGCCTGCCGGCGAGCCTGCTTCGGCGAACAGGAAGTCGATGAACACCCGCACCCGCAACGGCATGTAGCGGGCCTGAGGGTAGAGCAACAGGAAGGGCCGGGAGGTCCCGCCATACTCGCTCAGCACCTCCACCAGCGCGCCACTGGCCAGGGCATCCTGCACGGTAAACCGGTATGCCTGCATCAACCCGCCGCCATGGCGCACCAGCGTGGTGGTGGCGAGGAAGTCACCGAGGCAGGTGAACGCGCCCTGGGTGTCGATTTCCACAAGGCCCCCAGCCTGGCGAAAGGTCCAGGCCGGGCGACGGCCGCTGCTGGGCATCTCGAACTGGATGCAGTCGTGCTGCAGCAGGTCCTGCGGCGTCTGCGGCGTGCCGGCACGGGCGAGGTAGCCCGGCGTGCCCACCACCACCAGCTCGGCATCCTCCAGGCGGCGCGCCACCAGGCGTGAATCGGCCGGCTCACGGCCACGAATGGCCAGGTCGAACGGTTCCTCGGCAAAGTCGACGTTGCGGTTACTGACATGCACGTCCACCTGCACGCGTGGGTAGCGCAGGTGGAACCGCGGCAGCAGCGGCAGCAAGCGGTGATGGGCATAAGGCGTGGGCGCGCTGATGCGCAAGCGGCCGCTCGGCTCGGCCTGCCCGCCGGTGGCCTGACGCTCGGCCTCGACCAGTTGCCCCAGCGCCTGCCGACAGTGCTGGTAATAGGCCTGGCCCGCTGCAGACAGGCGCATCTGCCGGGTGGTGCGGACAAACAGGCGCACACCCAGGCGTTCCTCCAGGCGTGCCACGCTGCGGCTGACCGCCGCCGGCGTGACGCCAGCCTCGGTGGCCGCCGCGCTGAAGCTGCCCCGGTCGGCAGCCAGGCAGAACAGCTCCAGGCTGCCCAGTTGAAGGTCATCGAAATGGCGGCTCATGGTGGCTCGATTGATTACATGGTGTATCGATTGAAATGCCTTGCACCTCTTTTTTCAAGTAGCGGTATCAACCTAGAGTGGCTCCACACCGAGCCCATGGCTCACTTCACTGGAGATCCGCCACATGCATACCGCACGCACTGTCATCATCACCGGGGCCTCCAGCGGCCTGGGCTTCGCCCTCGCCGAGGCCTTCCTCGAACGCGGCGACAACGTGATCGGCAACGCTCGCAGCCAGGCCCGCCTGGAGCAGGCTGCTGCCCGCCTCGGCCACCCTTCGCGCTTCATCGGCGTAGCCGGCGACATCGCCGAGCCAGACACCGCACAACGCCTGTTCGCCCGCGCCGAGCAGGCCTTCGGCGGTGTCGACCTGCTGATCAACAATGCCGGCATCTTCATTGCCAAACCCGCCACGGAGTACAGTGCAGCGGATGTCGACGCGCTGGTCGGCACCAACCTCAAGGGGTTCTTCTACCCGGCCCAGGAAGCAGCACGCATCATGACCCGCCAGGGGCATGGCCAGATCATCGCCATCACCGCCTCGATCGCCCTGCAACCGGACACCCGCGTGCCGGCCCTGTTGCCGGTGCTGGTCAAGGGCGGCCTGAACCAGGCGGTGAAAGGCCTGGCGCTGGAACTGGCAGCCAGCGGCGTGCAGGTCAATGCCGTGGCGCCCGGGATCATCGACACGCCGTTGCATGGCGGCAACCTGCAGGGGATGGGCGCGCTGTCACCCAGTGGCCGCACCGGCTCGCCGCAGGATGTCGTGGACGCCGTGCTGTACCTGGCGGATTCACGCTTCGTCAGCGGTGTCATCCTGCCGGTGGACGGCGGTAGCACCGCTGGCACCTGGCACTGAACGGAGGCGCGAACAACCATGCCGTATGTCCATATTCGCGTGACCGATGAAGGGGTGAGCGCCGAACACAAGCGCCAGTTGATCGAACAGACCACGCGCATGCTGCAGCAGGTGCTGGGCAAGCCGCCGGCCAGTACTTTCGTGGTAATCGAGGAAGTGCCGACCGATAACTGGGGGGTGGGTGGCGAGACGGTGACCGCGGTACGCGCGCGAGAACGCGGGTGACGCCTGGGGCTGCTGTGCAGCCCCCTTACTGCCGCAACCGCTGCAATGCCTGCAGCACATGCCCGGTGGCTCGCTCCACCTGCCCTTCACGGCAGGCGATGCCTAATTGCCGCCACAACCCCGGGCGCAGCGGTCGGCGGACGATGCGCCGATCCAGTTCGGCCACCTCCCCCTCCTGCGGCAGCAAGGTCGCCCCGTATCCGGCCCCGACCAGGCTCTTGATGGCATCGTTATAGTTCAGCTCGATCCGTGCTTCGGGGTAAAACCCTGCCGCCGCGAACCACTCGCCGGTTACCCGCGACAACTGGGTACTGCTGTCGTTGAGGATCAACGCCCGCTGCGCCAGCCAGGCCGGCGTGACCTTGGCCGGCGGCTGCCAGTCGGCCGGCACATAGGCGAGGATCGGGTCGCGCCGCCAAGGGGTGACCTCAAGCCCTTTGCCAGCCACCTGCGGCAAGGCGACCAGGCCGATATCCAGGGTGCCCTCGCGCAAGCGGGCCAGCGATGCCTGGGACGTCAGCACCTGTACTTGCACATCGATCCCCGGGTGCGCGGCACGCAAATGCGCCAGCGCCTGCGGCAGCAGGTGGGCAATGGCACCGGTCGAAGCACCCAGGCGCACCCTGCCGGTCAACCCCTCGACCTGCCGACGCACTTCATCCAGCGCCTGGTCGGCATCGGCCAGCAGGCGTCGCGCGCGGGCCAGCAGGGTTTCGCCGATGGCGGTCGGGCGTACCTGAGCGCGGGCGCGGGTGAGCAATGGCGCGCCGATGCGCGCCTCCAGCTCGGCCACGTGCAGGCTGATGGTAGGCGGCGCCAGGTTGAGCTGGCGGGCGGCCTCGGCAAACGAGCCCAGGTCGACGATCACCACCAGCGTGCGCAGGCGGTCGAGGCTGATTTCACGCATATCAAGAGCCGTCACGTTCATAAAAACTGAATATTGCCGTCATGATATTCAAATTTCCTTTATCCACACCACAAGCGAGCATAGGCCATCCCCTCCCGACCGGACGCAGACCATGCACACTCCTGTTGTCTTCATCGACGGTGACCAAGGCACCACCGGCCTGCAGATCCATGCGCGCCTGCAAGGCCGCCGCGACCTGAGCCTGTTGACCCTGCCGGACGCCGAACGCAAAGACCCGCAACGTCGCCGCGAGGCGATCAACAGCGCCGACATCGCCCTGCTGTGCCTGCCCGACGATGCCGCGCGCGAAGCGGTGGCGACGATCGACAACCCGCAGGTGCGGGTGATCGACGCAAGCTCGGCGCACCGCACGGCCCCTGGCTGGGTCTATGGCCTGCCGGAACTCGACGAGCAGCAAGCCGAACGCATCGCCCACAGCAAACGCGTCAGCAACCCCGGCTGCTACCCCACCGGCGCCATCGCCCTGCTGCGGCCACTGGTCAAGGCTGGCCTGCTGCCAGCGGATTACCCGCTGAACATCCACGCCATCTCCGGCTATTCCGGTGGTGGCCGCGCGGCTGTCGAACGCCATGAGCAGCCCGGTGCCGACAAAGCCCCGACCTTGCAACTGTATGGCCTGGAGCTGGCGCACAAGCACGTGCCGGAAATTCAGCAGCACGCCGGGCTGTCGGCACGGCCGATGTTCCTGCCCGGTTACGCGGCCTACCGCCAGGGCATCGTGCTGAGCATCCCGCTACAGTTGCGCCTGCTGCCCGGCCAGGTCAGCGCTGCGCAGTTGCAGGCTTGCCTGGAGCAGCACTACCAGGGTGCCCGCCACGTCCAGGTCATGCCCCTGCATCAGCACGGCGCGGCGCCGAACCTGGACCCGGAGGCGTTGAACGACAGCAATGACCTGCGCCTGGCACTGTTCGCCAACCCTGAACATGGCCAGGTATTGTTGACCGCCGTGTTCGACAACCTCGGCAAAGGCGCCGCTGGCGCAGCAGTGCAGAACCTCGATCTGATGCTTGGTGCCTTGCAGCTACAAGGCTGACGGGCAAAACCGGTTAGACTAAGGGCCCGCGCCGACACGGCGCGGGCCGTCTACCCAACCGCCGGAGCCCACCCCCCGATGTTCATCCTGAGCCGCCTCGACAGCGTGCCGCCTGAAGCCTTCCAGAACCAGATCCGCGAACTGGTGATCCACCATGTCGGCCAACTGAGCAGCGTTGCCATCAGCGCCGACAACCCGCTGTATCCGCTGTATCAATACGGCGTTGGCATGGAGGTGCACCAGTACCTGCAGGCGCTGGACGGCACCCGCGGCCTGGCCGTGGCGCTGACCCTGGCGCTGGACGCCGAAGCACCGGACCAACTGCTGGGCTTTGCCCTGTCGTTACCTGCCGAGGACGACGAGCAGGTGTGTGCGCTGGCGTTTCTGGCCGTGCGCCCCAGCCATCGCCGCCAGGGCATTGCCCGCGCCCTGTTGGCCGACCTGCAGGCGCGCCATGCCTGCGTCGAGCTGAATGCCTTTGCCAGCCAGGTGCCGTGGTTCGAGGCCATGGGCATGCAGGTGGTGGCCGCCAATGGCCCGCAAGTGCTGATGAGCAGCACCGGGCGCGCCAGCGGTGCGCTGATCGGGCGCCTGGATATCGCGCCGATCTACCAGACGGCCGAAGTGATGCAGATCCATACCTACCTGCTCAACCAGCAGGGTGAGGATGCCATGCTCGAAGCGGAACAGCAGCGCGATGAGCGGCTGGATGAGTTGACCGCTCAGGCCCAGGCGTGTGTGCGCCAGCGCCATACCGTGCACTGATCCAAGGGCTTGTTCGCGGGTTTACCGGCGAACAAGCCCCATGGCCCTTCAGCCATGTACCCAGCGCCGATGCAACCCACGCGCCAGGGCATCCAGCACGAACCCCAGCACGCCGATCAGCAACACCATCGCCATCAGCTCGGAATACGCCAGGCGGTCGCGGGTATCGAGAATGAAATAGCCCAGCCCGGCGCTCACCCCGAGCATTTCGCACGGCACCAGCACGATCCACAGAATGCCGATGGCCAGGCGTACACCGGTGAGCACATGGCCGATCACCCCCGGCACGATCACCTTGCACAAGGTTTCCCAGCGCGTGGCACTCAGACTGCGGCTCAACTGCAACCAGCGCGGGTCCAGCTGCCGGACCCCGGCGGCGGTATTCAGCAGGATCGGCCACAACGCGGCAAACGCCAGCAGGAAGTAGATCGGCTGGTCACCCACGCCCATCAGCATCACCACCACCGGCATCCACGACAACGGCGAGATCATGCGCAAGAACTGGAACGCCGGCGTGGTCGCGGCCTCCAGGTGCCGATAGCTGCCCACCAGCAAGCCCAGCGGCACACCGATCAGCAACGCCAGCAACAAGCCGACCAGGATGCGCTTGAGGCTGACCCAGACATGCCCGTAGACCTCGCCCTGGCCGAGCAGCTCGACCAGGCTGGCCAGGGTCGCCTGGGGCGAGAAGCGTGCCGACAGGCCATCGGCCTCGCCGAACAGCTGCACGCCCGCCCACCACAACAACAGCAACCCCAGCAGGCCGGCCAGGCCGAGGCCGGCATGTACGACATGCTTGCGCATCAGACCGCGAACTCCTCGCTACGCTGGTAGTTCTCGGCAATGCCGAACACCGAGGGGCCACCGACGGCGGCGATGGCGTTGCGCACGAAGCGATCGTCAACCAGGTCGCGTGCGGTTTGCGCCGGGTCCAGGCCGGCAAGGAAACTGTGCTCGCCCTCGATCAAGGTGTGCTTGAGGCGCTTGACCAGCTCTTCGGTATAGCTGGGGTATGGGTAGGGCTGGAAGTCGATGCGCTTTTCACCCCACTGCTGATGCTGAATCGCCCCACTGGCAATGTAGCCGGCGCGGTCTTCGGCAGCCGGGGCCAGCACCTTGGTCAGCACCGCCGGTTCATGCGGCGTGTACTTGTTCGGGCCGGCCTTGGACAACAGCGCCGCGGCTTCGGCGCGGTGGTCGCGGGTCCATTGCTGGGCCTTGACGATGGCATTGACCACCTTCTGCGACCACTCCGGGCGGTTGTTCAGGTCATGCTCATGCATGAACACCACGCAGCAGGCGTGGTTGCGCCAGACATCGCCGGTGAAGCGCTGCACACGGCCGACCTTGAGGTTCTCGGCCAGGGCATTGAACGGTTCGGCGACGATATAGCCGGCGATGCGCTTGCTGGCCAGGGCCGGCGGCATGTCCGAGGGCGGCAGCACCAGCAGGTTGACCTCGTTGGCCGCCAGTTGGCTGTTGGCGGGCTTCGATACCGGCGTCAAGCCGTTGTCGCCGAGCATCTGCTGCAGCACCACGTTGTGGATCGAGTACCAGAACGGGATGGCCACGGTCTTGCCGCCCAACTGCTTCATCTCGGTGATGTCCGGCGCCACGGTCAGGCCCGAGCCCCCCACATGGTTCCAGGCCACCACCTTGGCCGGCACCTTGCTGCCATAACGTGCCCACACGGTCATCGGCGACAGCAGGTGAATCACGTTGACCTGGCCAGAAATGAACGCCTCGATCACCTGCGCCCAGCTGCGCAGCAGCACCGGGCGCTCGGCCTTGATGCCTTCGGCCTCGAACAGGCCGTTGTTGTGCGCCACCAGCAACGGCGTGGCATCGGTGATCGGCAGGTAGCCGATGCGCACCGGCGCGTCGGGCTCGGCGGCAGCCCGGGCCTGCAGGCTGGACAGCAGTGGCACGGCCCCGGCAGCCGTCAGCATGGCGCTGAGCTTGAGAAAATCACGACGCGAGGTGGAGGAACAGCAGTCATCCATGCACATGTGCAGGCTCCGAAGGCAACGAGGTAGAGGAAGGTACAGCGGTGCGGCTGGCCCGCCGAAGGGTCTTGAGGATCTCGATTCGCAGTGCGCCCAGTTCCTCGACCCGCTGCGCGCGCGGTTGGGGCAGGTCGATGTGCCACTGGCCGAGGATGTGCGCCGGGTGATCGCCCAGCAGCAGCACCCGGTCGGACAACAACAAGGCTTCGTCGATGTCGTGGGTAATCAGTACGGCTGCGGTGTTATGGGTAGCGATCAGCTGCAGCAGCAATTGTTGCATGTCGGCACGGGTCACTTCGTCGAGCGCACCGAACGGCTCGTCAAGCAGCAGCACCTCAGGCTGGCGCGCCAGGCAACGTGCCAGTGCGGTGCGCTGGGCCATGCCGCCGGACAGCTGCGCCGGGTACTGGCTGCGCGCATGGGCCAGGCCCACCGCGGCGATCGCATGGTCGATGCGGGCATGGCGCTCGGCTGCGGCCAGCTTGGGCTGGCGGGCGAAATCCAGGCCAAAGGCGACGTTCTTTTCCAGGCTCAGCCAGGGCAGCAGGCTCGGGTCCTGGAAGGCCACCGCCAGGCGCGGGTGGGGGCCTTGCAGCGGCTCACCGTGCAGGGCCACGCTGCCGCCATGCGGCTGCTGCAGGCCGGCCAGCACCCGCAGCAGGCTGGACTTGCCCACCCCACTGGGGCCGAGGATGCTCACCACCTCCCCTGGCGCCAGTTGCAGGTCGAAGCGCGCCAGCACTTGCTGCCAGCCGCCGTCGCGCGGGTAGCCCAGGCTGATCTCGCGGGCTTCGAGCAATGCCTGGCTCATGCGCCGGCAGCCTGGCGATGCAGTTCGGCACGCAGCTGCACCAGGCTTGGGGTAACGATGGGCACGAACGCCGACTCGCGCCAGCGGCGGGCGAAACCGGCACCGAACTCATCGAGGTACGCCTTGCCGCCGCTGGCCTGCAGCTCCAGCTGCACGGCATCGGCAGCACACTCAGCGAGGATGATGCGCAACTTGAACAGCGCCGCCGGCTGGCTCTGGAAGCGCCCTTCGAGCAAGCCCTGCTTGAGCTCGGCCACGGTGTTTTCCAGGCGCTCGTCGAGGACCTGGCGATGCTCTTCGAGGAACGACAGCCGCCCATGGAGGTGATCGTGCACCTCGTGCAGCGAACGCCGCGCCAGGCCGATGGCCATGCCGCACTGCAAGGCAAGAAACGCCGGGCGCACCTTGGGCAGGAACTCGCGGGCGTTGTCGTGCAACAGCCAGTCACGGCCGAGCTCTACCTGGTGGAACGCCAGCGCTGCGGTATTGCTCGATTGCAGGCCCATCAGCTCCAGGTCGTCGGAACGCTCCAGCCCCTGGCTGGCAGAGGGGATGGCCAGCACGAAGGGCGAACCGCCAGCATCGTCCTCGATGGCTGCTGCCACCACGAACCCGCTCTTGCGCAGGTTGGTCACCCAGTGCAGCCGACCTTCCAGTGTCCAGCCCGCCGCCCCGGGGCGGCCACGCACTTGCAGCGCCTCGATCCCGGAGAGGAACTTCATGGCGTTGGACAAGCCGGTGGCCCCCGCCAGCTCGCCGGTCAGCAGGCTGGGCAGCAGGCGCTCACGCAGGGCCTGGTTGGGGCTTTGCAGCAGGTATTCGATGAACGCCCGCTGGCCCCAGCAGACAAAGGCTGCGGCCAGTGAGCGGCTGGCGATGGCGGCGATGGCCTCGACCGCATCGGTGACCGCGCCACCGTTGCCGCCCAATGCGGGGTCGACGCCAATGCGCAGCAGCTGCGATTCGGCGATGTGCGCCAGCACCAGTTGCGGGTCGCACTGCCCCTGGTCGATTGCCTCGGCATTGGCATCCAGCCATTGACGAAATGCAGCATCAAGCATGTCCCTACTCCTTTTGATATCGCAGGCGCCACCAGCGCCAGGCGCACAGTTACGCGGTTGGCTGCCAGCGGTACTTGCTCAGCTCGTCGTTGAGCGGCGTCTGGGCGAACACATTAGCAAAGTTGCACAGGGTTGCGAGGCTCACCCCCAGAATCACTTCCAGCGCGTTACCTTCGCTGAAACCGGCCGCGCGGAAGGCCTGGTAGGTCGCCTCGCTGACGTTGCCACGGGTGGCGATCACTTCGCGGGCAAAAGCGGCCAGGGTTTCGTAACGCGCGTCCGGCAGTTCGCCACGGGCACGCAGGGCATCGACCACCTCCGCCGGCAGCTTGGCCTTGTTCAGCGCCACCGCCGTATGGCCGGCCACGCAGAAGTCACAGCCGTGCTGGGTGGCGGCAGTCAGCTGCACCACTTCGCGCTCGGCCAGGCTCAGCTCGGCCTTGCCGTTGAGTGCCGAAACGGTCACGTAGGTTTCCAGTGCCGCCGGGGCGTTGGCCAGCACACCCAGCAGGTTGGGGATGAAGCCGGAATTCTTCTGTGCGTTCTCGAGGAATGGGCGGGCCGCTTCCGGGGCGCTCTGCAGGGTGTGTAAAGTAATGCGCGACGACATGCAGTAGTCTCCTTTGATAGGGGTCACTACAGTCTGTTGGTTATAAGAATTACCCTCCATATTCATCAGTCGCCTTTCCTTGCTCTTGAGTCTTTGCATTAGATGATTTCGTCCAGCCACCTTGTCGATTGGTTATTAGAGGGCCTGGAACTCGATGCCAGCCTGTTTCACGTCGGCCGCTACTGCGGCGGCTGGCACGCCAGCACCCAGGGCATGGGCCGCGCCAGCTTCCACCTGGTGGTACAGGGGCATTGCTGGCTGCACATCGACGGCCAGCCCGATGCCATACGCCTGGCGGCCGGCGATGCAGTGTTCCTGCTGCGCGACCTTGGCTATCGCCTGGCCAGCGAACCGGACCTGGCCGGTGCCTGTGCCCAGCCACGCCAGGCCATGCAGCCGCTGGATGCCGAAGCGGTCGATGGCGTAGGGCTGGTGTGTGGCTTCTTCCACTTCAAGCCAGGTTTGTCAGCGCTGATCGTCGAGGGCCTGGCCGACTGGATATTGCTGCGCGCCAACGAACCGGCCGGGCATGCGGCGCGGGCGTTGTTCGAGTTGATCCTGGAGGAATGCCGGCGCGCCGCCGGCCCGTCGCAAACGTTGCTGGAGCGCTTGACGCACCTGCTGTTCCTCTATGTGCTACGCCAACAGGTACATGCCGGGCAGCCACTGGGCGGGCTGGTCGCCCTCGCTCGCCAGCCGGCTTATGCCGAGCTGCTGGCGCAATTGATCGAGCACCCGGGGCAGGCCTGGACCTTGGAAAGCATGGCAGCCTGCACCGGGCTGTCACGTTCGGCCTTTTTCAAGCGTTTCAATGAACTGGCCGGGCAGTCCCCGGGGCAGGTGCTGCTGGCGTTGCGCATGCGTCATGCCAGCCAGTTGCTGCAGGCCGGGCACACCGTGGAACAGGTGGGCGCACAGGTGGGGTATCAGTCGGTTGCGGCGTTTACCCGGGCGTTCGCCAAGGCGGTGGGGATACAGCCGGGGGCGTATCGCCGGCAGCATGAAGGGCGCTGAACACGACACTCCTCGACCGACCTCTTCGCGGGCACGCCCGCGAAGGGCCGCAGCGCGGCCCCAGCAGGGTGCTGTCAGTCGTTGACACTCACGACCCGCCCTGCCTTCTCGCCTGCGCTGCCGCGAGTGGCCAGGCAGTAGTACAGCGGTACCGTCACCAGCAAGCCGAACAGCCAGGACAGGTCCGCCCCTTCGACGATGTTCGAGTACGGCCCCACGTACAGCGACGTATTGGCAAACGGCAATTGCACCAGGATGCCGCAGGCATAGGCAATGATTGCGTGGTGATTGAAGCGGCCATAGATACCGCCGTCGGCACGGAAGATCGAGGCGATATCGTACTGGCCTTTCTTGATCAGGTAGAAGTCGATCAGGTTGATCGACGCCCAGGGTACCAGCACCAGCAGCAAGGCCAGGATCAGGCCGATGAATTGGCCGATGAAGCCTGCCGAAGCATTCAGCGCCACCAGGCCGCAGCCCACCAGGATCACCGAAGCCAGCATTACCCGCACCTTGATGCTCGGTGTCCACGCCGCGGCGAAGGTCTGGATCGCAGTAACGATCGACAGCACCGCGCCATACAGGTTGAGGGCGTTGTGGCTGATGATGTTGAGCAGGAACAGCACCATCAGGATCGGGCCCAGCCAACCGGTGGCCTGCTTGACCGCATCCATCGCGTCGGTGCCTTCGGGCACGCACAGCACCGCCACGGCACCGAAGCTGAAGCACAGGATGGTGCCCAGGGTGGCGCCGAAGTAAGTCGCCCAGAACGGTCTGGCAATCCCCACCTCGCGCGGCAGGTAGCGCGAGTAGTCGGAGGTGTATGGCGAGAAGCTGATCTGCCAGATGGTGCCCAGCGACACCGTGGCGATGAAGCCCGACAGGTTGAATGCGCCACGGCTGAAGAAATCGGCCGGCAGCGCCTGGGCGAACATCATGATGAAGCCGGCCAGCAGCGCCGAGCCCATCACCCAGGTACCGATGCGGTTGAGAACGTGGATGAAACGGTAGCCGATCACGCCGATGGCAGTGGCGCTCAGCGCGCCGATCACGATCGCGCCCGGCATCGGCACGCCCGGGGCAATACCATGGATGGTCTTGCCCGCCAGGACGATGTTGGAAATGAAGAAACCGACATAGATCAGCGCGGTGAAGAACACGATCAGCAGCGCGCCGTAACGCCCGAACTGGCCACGGCTCTGCACCATCTGCGGAATGCCCAGCTGCGGTCCCTGCGCAGAGGCCAGGGCGATCACCACGCCGCCGGCAAGATGGCCCAGCACGATGGCGACCAGCCCCCACAGCAGGTTCAGGTGGAACACCTGGACCACCATGGCGCCGGTGACGATGGGCAGTGGCGCGATGTTGGTACTGAACCAGAGGGTGAACAGGTCGCGCGCCTTCCCGTGGCGCTCGGCAGGTGGCACGTAATCGACCGTGTGGTTCTCGACAAACGGGTGTTGCGACGACGGTTGGGACATAGGATTTCAGCTCGAAAGGTCGTTTTTATCTTTGTAAGGAAACCGCATCAAGGCGGCCTCTCAGCTGCGGACCATATTATGGTATTCCAAACTTTTGACAACACTGATCCGCAGTAAAAACGGCCCACTGATCCGTTTTGCGAACCCTGGCAACAGCCCGATTTACCGCCGCAAGCCACGTTTTTCGTGGCCTTGGGCCGTTCATCGCGCTAACCGGGCGGGTGAAAATTCCGCTTGCAAAATAGGTATTACGGTATACCATCAGACATATCAATGATAAAAACCGCGGACCACCGCTGCCCCTCAGAGGTACACCCGATGATCGATGCAACTGTCTACAAGCACGTCCTGGGCTCCTTCCCGTCCGGCGTCACCGTCATCACCACCCTGGACGACGACGGCTCGGTCGTCGGCCTGACTGCCAGCGCCTTCTCCTCGCTGTCGATGGAGCCGCCACTGGTGCTGTTCTGCCCCAACTACAGCTCCGACTCCTACCCTGTGCTGATCCGCCAGAAGCGCTTCGCCATCCACCTGCTCTCCGGTGAACAGCAAGCCGAAGCCTATGCGTTCGCCAAGAAAGGCAAGGACAAGGCCAGCGGCATCGATTGGACCCTGAGTGAACTGGGCAACCCGATCCTGGCCGGCGCCACTGCGGTCATCGAGTGCGAACTGTGGCGTGAATATGAAGGTGGCGACCACGCCATCATGGTCGGCAAGGTGCACAACCTGATCGTCCCGGCAGAGGCGCCACGGCCGATGGTGTACTGCCGCGGCAAGATGGCCAGCCTGCCCGCCTTTGCCTGAACCCTGCAGCCAGACGCAAGCCCGCCCCACACTGAAGCCCGCCCCACCGACGGGCGAAACAACAAGCGTTGAGGAAAGCCCCATGAAATTTTCGTTGTTCGTGCACATGGAACGTTGGGATGAACAGGTCAGCCACCGCCAGCTGTTCGAAGACCTGACCGAACTGACCCTGATGGCCGAAGACGGCGGTTTCAGCACCGTATGGATTGGCGAACACCACGCCATGGAATACACCATTTCGCCAAGCCCGATGCCATTGCTGGCCTACCTGGCCGCACGCACCGAAAAGATCCGCCTGGGCGCCGGCACCATCATCGCGCCGTTCTGGAACCCGATCCGGGTCGCCGGCGAATGCGCCCTGCTCGACGTGATCAGCAAGGGTCGCATGGAAGTGGGCCTGGCCCGAGGCGCCTACCAGTTCGAATTCGACCGCATGGCCGGTGGCATGCCGGCCACCGACGGCGGCAAGGCCCTGCGCGAAATGGTGCCGGCGGTGCGCAAGCTGTGGGAAGGCGACTACGCCCATGACGGCGAAGTGTACAAGTTCCCCACCTCCACCAGCGTGCCGAAGCCTTACAACGCCGTCCCGCCGATGTGGATCGCCGCCCGCGACCCGGACTCGCACAACTTTGCGGTGGCCAACGGCTGCAACGTGATGGTGACGCCGTTGATGAAGGGCGACGAGGAAGTGCTGGACCTGAAGAACAAGTTCCAGGCCGCCCTCGACAACAACCCGGACGTGCCGCGCCCACAACTGATGGTGCTGCGCCACACCCATGTGCACAGCCCGGCCGAGCCGGATGGCTGGAAGGTCGGCGCCCAGGCCATCTCGCGCTTCTATCGCACCTTCGATGCCTGGTTCGGCAACAAGACCACCCCGGTCAACGGGTTCCTTGAGCCAAGCCCGGAGTCGAAGTTTGCCGAAGTGCCGGCGTTCGAGCTGGAGAACATCCGCAAGAACACCATGATCGGCACCCCGGAAGAGATCATCGCGCGCATCAGGTACTACCAGGCGCTTGGCGTCGACGAGTTCAGTTTCTGGTGCGACAACAGCCTGCCGCATGCCGAGAAGAAGAAGTCGCTCGAGCTGTTCATCAAGGAAGTGGTGCCGGCGTTCGCCTGAATTCCCTTTGCCTGAATTATTGCGGGATGCGCCCGCTTGCGTGGGTCTGCGTGGCCTGCGGGAGCGGGTTTTTTTTTGGTGTGTACGGCGTGGGTCCTGTGGGGAGGCCGGCGCTCGATCTCGGCGACACCGCAAGCCCCATGGCATCCCCCTCGCCCGCTCATCCCCTCGGCAGAGAAATTTCGCGCCCCCTCTTGCACAACAAATATTATGGTATACCATCAGACAACAAGAGCTGATAACCCTCACCAGGAGCCATCCATGAGTTTCGAAATCCGCAAGATCGTCACCTACTCCGAAGAGACCCGCATCGAAGGCGGCAAGGCCACTGACAAGCCGGTGACCATGGTCGGCCTGGCCGTGGTGATCAAGAACCCATGGGCCGGTCGCGGTTTCGTTGAGGATCTGAAGCCGGAAATCCGTGCCAACTGCTCGGACCTGGGGGCCCTGATGGTCGAGCGCCTGACTGCCGCCATCGGTGGCGCCGACAAGATCGAAGCCTATGGCAAAGCGGCCGTGGTCGGCGCTGATGGCGAAATCGAACACGCTTCGGCGGTGATCCACACCCTGCGCTTCGGCAACCACTACCGCGAAGCGGTGCAGGCCAAGAGCTACCTGAGCTTCACCAACAAGCGCGGCGGCCCGGGCACGTCGATCCAGATCCCGATGATGCAGAAGGACGACGAAGGCCTGCGTTCGCACTACATCACCCTGGAAATGCAGATCGAGGACGCCCCGCGCGCCGATGAAATCGTCGTGGTCCTGGGCGCTTCCGACGGTGGCCGCCTGCACCCGCGCATCGGCAACCGCTACATCGACCTGGAAGAACTGGCTGCCGAAAAAGCCAACGCTCAATAACAACAACCAGGACGGGGCGTGACGTACCTGCCCGCCGCGCCCGCCCCTGAAGGAGCGCCCTCCATGATTCAGCCTGTTGCTGAACGCACCCCCGCCGGCACCAGCTACCTGTCCGTTGGCCAGGGCCAACCCGTGGTACTGATCCATGGCGTGGGCCTGAACAAGGAAATGTGGGGCGGTCAGTTCGTTGGCCTGGCCAACGACTACCGCGTCATCGCCTACGACATGCTCGGCCACGGCCAAAGCGCCCTGCCGGCCGCCGACATCGGCCTGGAAGGTTATGCCGCCCAGCTTGCCGAGCTGCTCGACCACCTGCAGATCACCCAGGCCACCGTGATCGGCTTCTCCATGGGTGGCCTGGTCGCCCGCGCGTTCGCCCTGCATCACCCGCAGCGCCTGGCCGCGCTGGTGATACTCAACAGCGTGTTCAACCGCACCCCCGAACAGAGTGCCGGGGTTATCGCCCGCGCCGCCCAGGCGGCCGAGCAAGGCCCCGACGCCAATGTCGACGCCGCGCTCGACCGCTGGTTCAGCCGTGAATACAAGGCTGCCAACCCGGCGCAGGTCGCCGCCATCCGCCAGGTCCTGGCCAGCAACGACCCGCAGGGCTACCACACCACGTATTCGCTGTTCGCCACCCAGGACATGTACCGCGCCGCCGACCTGGGCAGCATCCAGGTGCCGACGCTGATCGCCACCGGCGAACTCGACTCGGGCTCCACCCCGGCCATGGCCCGCCAGCTCGCTGCCAGCATTCCGGGGGCGCACTGTGTGGTCCTCGCCGAGCAACGGCATATGATGCCGGTGGAAGCACCGCGCGAAGTCAACAAGATGCTGCTGGACTTCCTCGCGCAAGCGCGCACCCTCACCGAATCCGCCAAGGGGATTGTTGCATGACCCTCGTTCGTTTCCAGATGTGCATCGACGGCCAATGGCGCGATGCCCAGAGCGGCAAGACCTTCGACAGCCTCAACCCGGCCACCGCCCAGGCCTGGGCGCAACTGCCCGACGCCGACGAGGCCGATGTGGAGCTGGCCGTGCAGGCCGCCCAGCGCGCCTTCGACAGCAAGCAATGGCGCAGCATCACCGCCACCGCGCGCGGCAAGCTGCTGCGTCGCCTGGGTGACCTGATTGCCGAAAACAAGGAACACCTGGCCCAGCTGGAAAGCCGTGACAATGGCAAGCTGATCCGCGAAACCCGCGGCCAGGTCGGCTACCTGCCAGAGTTCTTCCACTACACCGCAGGCCTTGCCGACAAGCTTGAAGGTGGCACCCTGCCGCTGGACAAGCCCGACCTGTTCGCCTACACCGTGCACGAGCCGATCGGCGTGGTGGCCGGGATCATCCCGTGGAACAGCCCGCTGTACCTCACCGCAATCAAGCTGGCCCCGGCCCTGGCCGCCGGCAACACCATCGTGCTCAAGCCGTCCGAGCACGCCTCGGCGACCATCCTCGAACTGGCCCGCCTGGCCCTCGAGGCCGGCTTCCCGGCCGGTGTGGTCAACGTGGTCACCGGCTACGGCCCCAGCACCGGCGCGGCGCTGACCCGTCACCCGCTGGTGCGCAAGATCGCCTTCACTGGCGGCGCCGCCACCGCCCGCCACGTGGTACGCAGCAGCGCCGAGAACTTCGCCAAGCTGTCGCTGGAGCTGGGCGGCAAGTCGCCGAACATCATCTTCGCCGACGCCGACCTGGACAGCGCCATCAACGGTGCCGTGGCCGGCATCTATGCCGCCTCCGGGCAAAGCTGCGTGGCCGGCTCGCGCCTGCTGGTGCAGGACGAAATCTTCGACGAGTTCGTCGAACGCCTGATCGCCCGTGCCAAGCGCATCCGCATCGGCAACCCGCAGGACGACGCCAGCGAAATGGGCCCCATGGCCACCGCGCAACAGCTGGCAGTGGTCGAAGGCCTGGTGGCCGCGGCCAAGGCCGAAGGCGCCAAGCTGCACATGGGCGGCAAGCGTGCCGAGGTCGAGGGTGACGGCTGGTTCTACGAGCCGACCCTGTTCGAGTGCGACAGCAATTCGATGACCATCATGCAGGAAGAGGTGTTCGGCCCGGTTGCCGCGGTCATCCGCTTCAAGACCGAGGAAGAAGCCCTGGCCATCGCCAACGACTCGCAGTTCGGCCTGGCCGCCGGCATCTGGACTCGCGACCTGGGCCGTGCCCACCGCCTGGCCCGTGATGTGCGTTCGGGGATCATCTGGGTCAACACCTACCGTGCCGTATCGGCCATGGCGCCGATCGGCGGGTTCAAGAACAGCGGCTACGGCCGCGAGAGCGGCATCGATTCGGTGCTGGCCTATACCGAGCTGAAGACGGTGTGGATCAACCTGTCCACCGCGCCCATGCCCGACCCCTTTGTCATGCGCTAGGAGATTGCGCCCATGATCGAACCAGGCATCTACAAAGACGTGATGGGCTCCTTCCCGTCCGGCGTCACGGTGGTCACCACCCTCGACGCCGACGGCGGCATCGTCGGCATCACTGCCAGCGCGTTCAGCGCGCTGTCGATCGACCCGGCGCTGGTGTTGTTCTGCCCCAACTACGCCTCCGACACCTACCCCATCCTGCGTGACAGCAAGCAGTTCGCGATTCACTTGCTGTCCGCCGACCAGACCGCCGAGGCCTATGCCTTCGCAGGCAAGGGCAAGGACAAGGCCAAAGGCATCGACTGGCACCTGAGCGAACTGGGCAACCCGCTGCTGGTAAAGGCCACGGCGATCATCGAGTGCGAACTGTGGCGCGAATACGACGGCGGTGACCACGCGATCATCGTCGGTGCGGTGAAGAACCTGGTGCTGCCGGCCGAACCGGTAACGCCGATGGTGTACCACAAGGGCAAGCTGGGCGCCCTGCCGCCCTTGGGCTGATAGACCTTGAGCTCGGCGTTGGCTTCTTCGCGGGCTCGCCCGCTCCCACAGGTACTGCGCAGGCTTCAGCACCTGTGCAATCCCTGTGGGAGCGGGCAAGCCCGCGAAGAAGGCAAACACCGATGACCCTGTTTTGATCCGGAGTACTGCCCATGAGCAATGAAAAGTACGAAAAAGGCCTGCAGATCCGCACCCAGGTGCTGGGCGAGGACTACGTCAACCGCTCGATCCAGAACGCCGACGACTTCACCAGGCCGTTGCAGGAGCTGGTCACCGAATACTGCTGGGGCCACGTCTGGGGCCGCGAAGGCTTGTCGCTCAAAGAGCGCAGCATGATAAACTTGGCCATGATTTCCGCGCTCAACCGGCCCCACGAGCTCAAGCTGCACATTCGCGGCGCCTTGCGTAATGGCCTGAGCCGTGAACAGATTCGCGAGATCCTGCTCCAGGTCGGCATTTATTGCGGCGTGCCCGCGGCGGTGGACAGTTTCCGCCTGGCCCGCGAAGCGTTCGCTGAAGCCGATGCGGAGTCAACCCGTTAACACCGGGCTGTTCGAACCCACGCAAGGAGCACCCAGGTTCGTGGTGCTGTTGCGGTTGCGGCCGGGCAGCCTCTTTAAGAGCGCACTTGATGAAACGCCAGCCACTCGACGACAGCTTCAAGGTCAACCGCAACCCCGTTACCCTGCGCGAAATCGTGCTCGACAAGCTGCGCGCCGCGATCATGAACTTCCACCTGCTGCCAGGCGACCGCCTGGTCGAGCGCGACCTCTGCGACCGCCTCGGCGTCAGCCGCACCTCGGTACGTGAGGCCCTGCGTCACCTGGAGTCGGAAGGCCTGGTGGAGTTCGCCGACGCCAAGGGCCCGCGCGTGGCCATCATCACCCTCGAAGATGCCCGCGACATCTATGAACTGCGCTGCGTGCTCGAAGGCCTGATCGTGCAACTGTTCACCCTCAACGCCAAGGCCAAGGACATCCGCGCCCTGGAGCGCGCCCTGGAGGTCAACCGCGAGGCCCTCGAGGACGGCGAGCTGCAACAGGTGCTGGATTCGGTACAAGGCTTCTACGATGTGCTGCTGGAGGGCTCCGGCAACCAGGTGGCGGCCCAGCAGCTGCGCCAGTTGCAGGCGCGCATCAGCTACCTGCGCGCCACCTCGGTTTCACAGGAAAACCGCCGCGGCGCCAGTAACCGGGAAATGGAAAAGATCGTCGAGGCGATCAAGAGCGGCGACCCGCTGCTGGCCCACCAGGCCTCGGTCGATCACGTCCGCGCCGCAGCCAAGGTGGCCCTGGACTACCTGCGCCAGAAGCAGGACGACAACACCAAGGTGCGCGACATGGTAGAGCCCCTGGCCCTCAAGGAGCCACGTATACAACCCCGCATAGGCCGCTGACCATGCCCAACGCCCCGCGCTACTGCCCGCACTGCACCACGGAACTGGCCCGGGGCGTTCCCACAGGCGACACTCACGAACGCCTGCACTGCACCGGCTGCGGCTACATCCACTACATCAACCCGAAGATCATCGCCGGTTGCATCATCGAGCGTGACGGCAAGTACCTGCTATGCCAGCGTGCCATCCCACCGCGCCCAGGCACCTGGACCTTGCCCGCCGGCTTCATGGAGGCCGGCGAGACCACCGAACAGGCAGCCTTGCGCGAAGTCTGGGAAGAAACCGGCGTGCGCGCCGAGATCGTCTCGCCGTACTCGATCTTCAGCGTGCCGAAGATCAGCGAGGTGTACATCATCTTCCGCGCCATCGCCACCGAGGAAACCGGGCAATACGGGGCGGAAACACTGGCCTGCAAGTTCTTCGAGCCGGACGAGGTGCCCTGGGACGACATCTATTACCCGGCGATCCGGCAGATTCTGGAGCGCTACATCCTTGAGCGGCAGGCTGGGGTGTACGGCATCTACATGGGCAATGACGACACCGGCAAGGTGCACTTCATTCGCTAGCCTGTGCCGGCCTCTCATCCCCAGCCATCCGCAGGCCCACGTTCAGCGCCGCCCCTCGGCCAGCATGCGCACGGCCAGGCCCGCCAGCACCGTGCCCATCAGCCAGCGTTGTACCTGTTGCCACAAGGGACGCCCGGCCAGGAACACCGCAATCGACCCGGCCATGAGCGCGATCAGGGCATTCACCGTGACGCTGATGGTGATCTGCGTCGAACCCAGCACCAGCGACTGCCACAGCACGCTGCCATGGCCCGGCTCGATGAACTGCGGCATCAGCGACAGGTACATGACGGCGATCTTGGGATTGAGCAGGCTGGTGGCAAAACCCATGGTGAACAGCCGCCGTGGGCTGTCGGCCGGCAGCTCGCGAACCTGGAATGGCGAACGCCCGCCAGGGCGCAGCGCCTGCCAGGCCAGGTACAACAGGTACAGCGCGCCGCCGATACGCAGCGCGTCGTAGGCAAACGGCACCGCCATCACCAGGGCGGTGATACCGAGTGCGGCGCAGACCATGTAGATGACGAAGCCCAGGGCCACACCGCCCAGCGAGATCAGCCCGGCCTTGCGGCCCTGGCAGATCGAGCGGGAAATCAGGTAGATCATGTTCGGCCCGGGGGTCAGGACCATGCCGAGGCAGATCAGGGCGAAGGTGAGCAGTTGCGCGGTGTCGGGCATGGGCACGTCCTGCTTGTGCGATGAAGTGTTGCGAGTTTAGCCGAGGCCGTGCCTGTCGTCTGCTTCGATCTCACCCCACCTGCCCGGCGATCAAGCCCACGGCCACCGCGATCATCGCTATTCCGGAAACCCGCCCGACCAGCTTCGCCGCCTGTGGCCGGGTGCTCAGCACGGTCTTGGCGCCATAGCCGACCAGCGAGTAGATCACCAGCGAACTGCACAGGTGCACCAGCCCCAGCAGCAGTATCTGCAACGGTACCGGCCAGCTCGACTGCGGGTCGGTGAATTGCGGCAGCAAGGCCAGGAACAGCAGGAACACCTTCGGGTTGAGGCCACTGACGCAAAACCCCTTGAAGGCCCAGCGCGGCCCCGATTCCCCCGCCCCACCCTGCCCGGCCGACGGCAATGCCGGGCTCAGCAGCAGGTTGCCACCCAGCCACAGCAGGTAGCCGCACCCCGCCAGGGTCAGCAAGGTCAGCGCCAGCGGGTGGCCCGCCAGCAGGCTGCCGACCCCGGCCGCCACCAGCAAAGTCGCCAGGAAATGCCCGGATAACATCCCCGCGACCGCAGGCATTACCCAGCGCCCGCGCATGCCCGCCGCAATGGCATAGGCCCAGTCCGCACCGGGGGTCATCACGAACAGCATCGACACGGCCCAGAACGCCGTCAGAACACTGAGAGCCACTTGAATCTTCCTTCTTCCACTGCTTTGGGATGAACAAAGATTACGTATTCCGCCGGAGCATTTTCTTTCGTATATTCCCCCTCAGCCACCAATTACTGGAAGATTCTTCCCAATGGACAGGACCGATCGAAAAATACTTGCCGAGCTGCAAAAAGATGGTCGGCTATCGGTGACCGAACTGGCCGACCGCGTCGGGCTCAGCCTGTCGCCTTGCCACCGGCGCTTGAAGGCACTGGAAGAAAACGGCGCGATACTGGGCTATCACGCCCGCTTGGCACCCAGTACCCTGGGCCTGAACTTTGCCGCCCTGGTATTCGTGACCCTGCGCGAAGTCACCCGCCAGCCGGTGGCGGACTTTGAAGCAGCCTTGGCCGAGATCCCACAGATCGTCGAAGCGCAACGGCTGTTTGGCGACCCGGATTACCTCCTGCATGTGGTGGCCAGGGACTTGCCGGCATTCCAGAAGCTGTACGACGAGCAGCTGACCAGCATTCCCAATGTAAAACGCTTGAGTTCGACCCTGGTGATGAAAGAGGTGATCCAGGATCGCTTGTTGCCGATGTAGCGGTTGGCTTCTGCTGCGGGCTTCCCTTCACCACCTTTTCAGCTGCCCCGCAAAGGCGCACAGCGCACCACCACAGCCCAGCGCAAACCGCCCGCCAGCCACCCACCCCGTCTACTCCAGGCCCTCCCGCCCAGTGGCATTCTTCTTGCTGCCGTCACCTGCTTAAGCTTTTGTCAGCCTTAGGTTTTTTAAGGTTTATGGGTACATATTTACTAATTTCTCGTTATCCCCGCGCCCCGCATCATCACTCCAACAAGAACGCGTCGCCCTTCGTCGGCACGCCCCCGGGCAGTTCCCCATGCCCTACCTTGCCTTGGAGTCAGTCATGACCAGTGCAGCCAATTCGGCACCCTTGATAGAAAAACACACGATCGGCTATGTGCCCCCGCAAGACCGCCATGGAAAGGTAAGGGATCTGTTCACCCTGTGGTTCGGCGGCAACATCGCGCCGCTGCCCATCGTTACCGGCGCATTGGGCGTGCAGCTGTTTCACCTGAACCTGCTGTGGGGCGTGGTCGCCATCCTGGTCGGCCATTTGCTTGGCGGCGTACTGATGGCGCTGCACTCGGCCCAGGGCCCGCAGATGGGCATCCCGCAGATGATCCAGAGCCGCGCCCAGTTCGGCTCGCTCGGCGCGTTGCTGGTGGTGGTGATCGCCGGAGTCATGTACATCGGCTTCTTTGCCTCCAACATCGTCCTCGCCGGCAAGTCGCTGCACGGTGTGGTGGCTGCCGTGCCCGTGCCGGTGGGCATCGTCATCGGTGCACTGGGCTCGGGCATCATCGGCATCATCGGCTACCGCTTCATCCATGTGCTCAACCGCATCGGCACCTGGGTGCTGGGCATCGGCATCGTGGTCGGCTTCGGCTACATCTTCAGCCATGTGCAAAGTGACGACTTCCTAACCCGCGGCGGCTTCAACCTGGCCGGCTGGCTGGCCACCGTGTCGCTGGCGGCGCTGTGGCAGATCGCCTTCGCCCCGTACGTGTCGGACTATTCGCGCTACCTGCCGGCCGACGTCAAGGTCAGCGCGACGTTCTGGACCACCTACCTGGGTTCTGCGCTGGGTTCGAGCCTGTCGTTCATCTTCGGCGCCGTGGCGGTACTGGCGCTCCCGGCCGGCATGGACACCATGGACGCCGTCAAACTGGCCACCGGGACCCTCGGGCCGCTCATGCTGGTGCTGTTCCTGCTCAGCGTGATCAGCCACAACGCCCTCAACCTGTATGGTGCGGTACTGTCGATCATCACCCTGGTGCAAACCTTTGCCTACCGCTGGATCCCCACCGCCAACAGCCGTGCGGTGCTGTCACTGCTGGTGCTGAGCGCCTGCTGCGTAGTGGCGGTGTTCGCCTCGGCAGACTTCATCGGCCACTTCGTCGACATGGTGCTGGTGCTGCTGGTAGTGCTGGTGCCGTGGACGGCGATCAACCTGATCGACTTCTACGCCATTCACAAGGGTGACTACGACATCCAGTCGATCTTCCAGGTCGACGGTGGCATCTACGGGCGTTACAACCCGCAGGCGCTGGTTGCCTATGCGGTGGGCATCGTGGTGCAGATCCCGTTCATGAACACGCCGCTGTATGTCGGGCCGATTGCCGAGCACATCAACGGGGCAGACCTGTCGTGGCTGGTGGGCCTGGCGATCACTTCGCCGCTTTACTGGTGGCTGGCCAGCCGCGACAGCGCCTACCGCCGTCGCCAGGCCGGTGCCAAGGTAGCCATGGGGCATTGACCCCTGCTGCGGTAGATCAGCACCAAAGGGTGAGCGGCAAGCCAGTCAGGCGCCCTCGGGCAACAGGCTACGGTCGAACATGAACGCCCGCTCACCCTGCGGCGTATAGGCATACAACTGCTGCGGTCGCCCCAGCCGCGGCTGATGCTTCTCCCCGGTATCCCTCACCCAGCCCAGCTCGCGCAAACGCTCCAGCCGTTTGCGCAGCGAGGTGTTGTTCACCGCCTGGCCCAGGCAGGCCTGCACGGCCCCCAGCGCATCCAGCACGGTGAACTTCTCTGCCAGCAGGTACAGCGGCAAGCTGCTGTACACCGTCTTCGCGGCAAGGCGCTCGCGGGCGCGGCCGACCAGCAGGTTATGGTCAAACGGCAGCAGCACCTTGCGCTCCAGCACGTTGTCCAGATCGAAGAACGCCAGCTGCTCGCCCTCGACCTGCTGTTGCGGGTCGAGCAGCGCCAGGTAGAAGGTGCTCAACGACCAGCCCCTGGGGTCACGGAAGGCATTGCCTTCGGTACCCACCTGCTCCAGATAACGCGGCGATACCCGGGCCTTTTCGCGCAGGGCCCGCTCGGCAGCGCCTTCCAGGCTGGTGTCAGGGGTTCGGCCATTGACGATAACCCCGGGCAAGGCCCACTGGCCGGCATGCGGTTCTCGCTCACGACGGTGCAACAACACTTGCAGATGCTGCGCTTCAGGGGCCATGCGCAGGGCGACGATATCGACGCTGGCCAGGACTTCGATGCTACTCACGGGATGGCTCCGCTCGGGAATTCGCCTATATTCCACCAGAGATGCTAAGTAGTACAAGCAGAAAACCTAAAACAAAAAGCGCTTGACACACTTAATACACCAGGTGAATTATATGGCCATCCCAGCAAGGAGAACCGCCATGAAGATCGCCAGCTTCGACGTCGACGCGCAAAATGGCTTCACCGCCAACGCCCCGCAAGAGCTACCGGTGCCCGAAGGTGACGAAATCGTGGCGGATCTGAATGCCATGGCGCTGCGCGCCGACCTGCGCCTGGGCAGCAAGGACGCTCATCCAGCCAATGCCGCCTGGGTGGTCGCCGACCACGCCGACATGTTGCAGCCGCTACAGCTGGCCGATGCCGACCTGACCTGGGTCAGCCACTGCGTACCCGGCACCGCGGGTTTCGAACTGCTGCCCGGCCTGCCCGCGCCCATCGATTATGATTACTTCGTCTGGAAAGGCGTCGAGCCCGACCTGCACCCCTACGGCGCCTGTTACCACGACCTGGCCGAGCGCCGCTCCACCGGGGTGATCGAATACCTCAAGGTACACCAGGTGGGCGCGGTGATCGTTGGCGGCCTGGCCCTGGACTACTGTGTCAGGACCACCGCCCGGCAACTGCGCCAGGCCGGCTTCCAGGTGCTGCTGTACCTGCCGGCCTGCCGCGCCCTCACCCAGGCGGGCGCGATCGAGGCGTGTGGTGCGCTGGCCGCCGAGGGCGTGATCCTCTGCGGCGACGAAGCGGCACTCGACCACCAGCTTGCTCGAATCAAGGAAGACCGCCCATGAGCGATAGCGTTTTCGGCCCACGTATCATCCAGAACCTGCTGGATACCGACTTCTACAAGATCACCATGATGCAGGCTGTGCTGCACAACTACCCCAACGCCGAGGTGGAGTGGGAGTTCCGCTGCCGCAACAACGAGAACCTCGCCCCCTACCTGGCGGAGATCCGCTACCAGGTGGAACAGCTGGCCGAGGTCAGCGTCACCCACGACCAACTCGCCTACCTGGAGAAAATCCCCTTCATCAAGGCGGATTTCATCCGTTTTCTCAGCCTGTTCCGCTTCAACCTGCGCTATGTGCAGGTGTACCTGGATGACGCCGGGCAACTGGCGATCCGTGTGCGTGGGCCATGGCTGCACGTGATTCTCTACGAAATCCCGCTGCTGGCGATCATCAGCGAGGTGCGCAACCGCTACCGCTACCGCGAGGTGGTGATCGAGCAGGTGCGCGAGCGCCTGTATCAGAAACTCGACTGGCTGAAAGCCGAAGCCAGCGCGGATGAACTGGGCGGTTTCCAACTCGCCGACTTCGGCACCCGGCGGCGCTTTTCCTACCGGGTGCAGGAAGAGGTGGTACACATCCTCAAGCGTGACTTCCCGGGCCGCTTTGTCGGTACCAGCAATGTCCACCTGGCCCGGGAGTACCAGCTCAAACCGATCGGCACCATGGCCCACGAATGGTTCATGGCCCACCAGCAGCTCGGCCCGCGGCTGGTCGACAGCCAGGCTGCCGCGCTGGAATGCTGGGTGCGGGAATACCGCGGGTTGCTCGGCATCGCCCTGACCGATTGCATCACCATGGACGCGTTCCTCGGCGACTTCGACCTGTACTTTGCCAAGCTGTTCGATGGCCTGCGGCACGACTCGGGCGACCCGTTGGCCTGGGCGGAAAAGGCCATTGCGCACTATGAGCGACTGGGGATCGACCCGAAGAGCAAGACGCTGATCTTTTCCGACGGGCTGGACTTTGCCAAGGCGCTGGGGTTGTACCGGGCGCTGCATGAGCGGATCAATGTGAGCTTTGGCATCGGTACTCGGCTGACGTGCGACATTCCAGATGTGGAACCGATGAACATCGTGATCAAGATGACCGCCTGCAACGGCGCGCCGGTAGCCAAGATTTCCGACAGCCCGGGCAAGACCCAGTGCCGCGATGAGAACTTCGTGGCTTACCTGAAGCATGTCTTTCAGGTGAACTGAGGCCCGTGTTGCCAACGCTCCTCTGACTGCCCTGCACACAACTCCAGAAAGCGCGCCGCCGCCCGCGACGGCGTCGCTGCATGCGGCACCAGGATGGAAAACCGCCGCACCAGCGCTTGCGGCGCAACCTGCAAACGGCGTAGCGCACCGTCTTCGTGGCGGATCGACATCGCCGACACGAAACCGATGCCCATCCCGGCCCGCACCGCCTCCTTCACCCCTTCCACCCCGGCAATTTCCAGCGCCACGCGCATCGCCACGCCACTGCGGGCAAAGGCCCGCTCGACGATCTGTCGCACGCCCGAGCCGCTTTCGCGCAACACCAGCGGGTAAGCCCCCAGCGCGGCCAGCGTCTGCGGGTCGCTGCCGGCCAGCGGATGTCCACGCGGCACGATGGCTACGATCTCGTCTTGCCGCCACGCCGTCACTGCCGTGCCCAATGGCAACTCCTGCCCAGGGGGGCCTTCGATCAGGGCGATATCAACGCTGTCCAGCGCAGCGACGATTTCCGCCGTGTTGCCATGGGAGGTGCTGACCTGCACCTCCGGGTAGCGGGCGTGGAAATCGGCAATCAGGTACGGCAACAGGTAGCTGGCCGGCGTGGTACTGGCGCCGATGCGCAGGGTCCCACGCTCCAGCCCGCGCATGGCCTCGCGCAGCGCCTGGGCCTGGCGGAAGGTTTCGCGCAGCCGCTCGGCATGGGCCAGCAACTGTTCACCGGCCGCGGTCAGCCGCACGCCGCGGCCGGCGCGTTGGTAGAGGGGCTCGCCAAAAGTCGCCTGCAGCAGTTTGAGCTGGCCTGACACCGCCGGTTGCGACAGATGCAGGGCCTGGGCCGCATGGCTGATGTTGCCATGCTCGGCAACGGTGGCGAATGTTATCAGCTGTTCCGGGGTCATGAATTAAAAATATCAGCTTTGCGGATACTTGCCATTCCAAATTACGATTTTTTATAAGCTTATAACCGGATTAACGTAAGCCATGTCGAAACATCTTCCCGGAGGACTCACATGGCCACGGTACCGTCCAACCCCGCTATTGCGCCCACTCTCTCCACCCGCGGGCGGCTCAATGGCATTCTGTTCGTCGCGCTGTTCGCGCTTGCGGTCACCCAGCTGGCCGCCCTGCCTGCCATCGCCAGCCTCGGTATCAGCCCGCTGATCGTCGGTATCGTCGCCGGTGCGCTGTACGCCAATGCGCTGCGCGACGGGGTACCCGCAAGCTGGGCGGCAGGCATCAACTTCTCGGCGCGCGGCCTGTTGCGCATTGCCGTTGCCTTCTTCGGCTTGCGGGTGAGCCTGCAGGAAATCGCCGAAGTCGGCTGGGCGGGGCTCATCGTGTCCGTGCTGGTGGTGGGCAGCACCCTGCTGATCGGCTTGTGGTGCGGCACGAAGGTGTTCAAGCTGGACCGCGACAGCGCCTTGCTGACCGCTGCAGGCAGCGCCATCTGCGGCGCCGCTGCGGTACTGGCGTTCGAATCGGCCCTGCGCAGCGCCCCGCACAAGAGTGCCATGGCGGTCGGTAGCGTGGTGCTGTTCGGCACCCTGTCGATGTTCCTCTACCCGCTGGCTATCAACGCCGGCTGGCTGCAGCTGGATACCCTCGGCGCTGGCCTGTTCCTCGGCGGCACCCTTCACGAGGTGGCGCAGGTGGTTGGCGCGGCCAGCAATGTCAGCGCCGATGCCACGCATATCGCCACGATCGTCAAGATGACCCGGGTGATGCTGCTGGTGCCGGTGCTGTTGCTGGCGGGGCTGTGGATCAGCCGCACACGCCAGCCGGGCCAGGCACAAGGCAACGGGCGCATTGCCATGCCCTGGTTCGCCTTCGGCTTCCTTGCACTGGTGCTGGTCAATTCCTCCCGGTTGCTGCCGGGCGGCGTGACACAAGCCATCAACAGCCTGGATACCTTCGCCCTGACCATGGCCATGACCGCACTGGGCATGGAAACGCGCTTCAGCCAGATCCGCCAGGCCGGGCCGCGAGCACTGGCCACCGGGGCGATCCTGAACCTGTGGCTGATCGGGGGTGGACTGGCAATCACCTTCGGCGTACAGAAGTTGCTGGGATGAGCTGACACCGGGTTTGCCCGCGCAGTCGCCACCCAGGTCTCAAGCTTTTTTGGTATTCCCCTCGTTGCCGCTCAAATTTCTCGGTATGGTGTGGTCAAAGAAGGATGTTTTACCCGCACAGGAAAGACTTAGATGCCCCAACGCCATGTCATCAATGCATCCGTCAGCCCCAAAGGCAGCCTGGAGACGCTGTCCCAACGTGAAGTGCAGCAACTGAGTGAAGTTGGTACCGGTAGCCTTTACACCCTGTTCCGCCAGTGCGCCCTGGCCATCCTCAACACCGGCGCCCATGTCGACAATGCCAAGACCATCCTCGAGGCCTACCAGGACTTCGAGGTACGTATCCACCAACAGGACCGGGGCGTGCGCCTGGAGTTGCTGAATGCCCCAGCCGACGCCTTCGTCGATGGGGAGATGATCGCCAGCACCCGTGAAATGCTGTTCAGCGCCCTGCGCGACATCGTCTATACCGAAAGCGAGCTGGCCAGCCAGCGCATCGACCTGGAAAGCTCCCAGGGCATCACCGACTATGTGTTCCACCTGCTGCGCAACGCCCGCACCCTGCGCCCGGGCGTGGAGCCGAAGATGGTGGTGTGCTGGGGCGGCCATTCGATCAGCAGCGAGGAATACCAGTACACCAAGAAGGTCGGCCACGAACTGGGCCTGCGCAAACTGGACGTGTGCACCGGCTGCGGCCCGGGCGTGATGAAGGGCCCGATGAAAGGCGCAACCATTGCCCACGCCAAGCAGCGCATGCACGGCAGCCGCTACCTGGGCCTTACCGAGCCAGGGATCATCGCCGCCGAGGCTCCCAACCCGATCGTCAACGAACTGGTGATCCTGCCGGACATCGAGAAGCGCCTGGAAGCCTTCGTCCGTGTCGGCCACGGCATCATCATCTTCCCGGGCGGTGCCGGTACGGCCGAGGAATTCCTCTACTTGCTGGGCATCCTCATGCACCCGGACAACCAGGGCCTGCCGTTCCCGGTGGTGCTCACCGGCCCGCGCAGCGCCGAGCCGTACCTGCAACAATTGCACGCCTTCGTCGGCGCCACGCTTGGTGAAGCGGCGCATCGCCTGTACCAGATCATCATCGACGACCCGGCGGAAGTGGCCCGACACATGGTCGAAGGGCTCAAGGAGGTCAAACAGTTCCGCCGTGAGCGCAACGATGCGTTCCATTTCAACTGGCTGTTGAAAATCGAAGAAAGCTTCCAGCGCCCGTTCGACCCGACCCACCAGGCCATGGCCGACCTGGAGCTGCGGCGCGATCTGCCCGCCCATGAACTGGCCGCCAACCTGCGCCGGGCGTTCTCCGGCATTGTCGCAGGCAACGTCAAGGACAAGGGCATCCGCCTGATCGAGGAACACGGGCCGTACCAGATCCGTGGCGACAGCGCCGTGCTGGACCCACTGGGCCGGCTGCTGCAGGCGTTCGTCGACCAGCACCGGATGAAACTGCCTGGCGGCGCGGCGTATGTCCCGTGCTACCAGGTGGTGACCTGATCCCGGCTACGCCGGACCATTGATCCGCCCTCGGCAGAAGGCCTTGCTCAAGGCCCTCAGCCGAGGTCGGCCATCGGCCGTTCGACAAAACGGATACTGTCCCGTCCACTGCGCTTGGACTGGTACAACGCCACATCGCCCTGCTCGATCAGCGCCGCCAGGCTTGCCGGCGGCTGATCGAACAGGTTGGCACCGATGCTCAAGGTGACGGGCTGCGGCGTCGGTGCCGTGTTGCCGGCAAACTGCTGGAACTGCTCACGCAGCAACCCGCCCAGTTCCAGCACCCGTTCGCTGCTCGTGCCCCATAGCAGAATGACGAACTCATCGCCACCCAGGCGTGCTGCCAGCGAGCGCTCGGGCAGCAGCGTGCGGATCATCTCGCCCAGGGCAACCAGCAAGCGGTCGCCTGCCACATGCCCGTGCAGGTCGTTGACCAGTTTGAAATTATCGATGTCGATCAGCAGCAAGGCCCCTGGCTGCGCCGGGTTCACGTCCTTGAAGAACTGCCCTGCGCGCACCTCCAGGGCCCGCCGGTTATACAGCGCGGTCAACGGGTCGCGCGCTGCCAACCGGGCGATCCGCTCCTCGCGCCGGTAGCGCACAGTGCCGGTCATGGACAAGGCGATCAGCATGATCGCCATTGTCCCCTCCACCAGGGAAACCTGGATGATCAGCCCGCCGAAGGTGGCCAGGTCAATCAGCGTACCCGGGGTGATGGCGATGATCGCCTTGCCCAGGTAGAACAGCCCATGCACCAGCAATACATAGCGCAACTGTACCGCGCCAACGCTCAGCGACCGGCCGTGCGGGCGCAACAACAGGCTGGCCTTGAGCGTCAGCAGTGCCACCAGCAACGAGTTGGCCATCAGCATCACGTTCGACCACTGTGGCCCGACGGGTAACAGCAGCAAGGCGAACCACAACGGGACTACCAGCAACCAGCGACGTGACAGGCGCACCTGGGTGAAGCGCAATACGCCCACCAGGAACAGCCCGTGCGCCACCACCAGCAAGCCGTTGGCGAACCAGATGCCGATCAGCAGCAGACCGATGCCGCGCAGCAAGGCCAGGGTCGAACCGACGGTGATGGTGGCAAAGCCTGCGCTCCAGAACAGCAGCGACGGCTCGCGGACACTGCGCCATTCGATCGCCAGGTACAACGCCGCGGCAGCAGCCAAGGCGATCGAAATGGTCAGCATCGTGGGTGGATCAAGCGCCATGGACGGATTGGCCTGTCTGGTTAACGAGGAAAAGGCCCGATTGTATGCGCTCGCGATGACTTTTCAGAGAGGCCACTTACGCGTGGTCAAGATGGATCCACCTTCTGGGAGATCTCCCGGGGTTCGATCTCGACCGCGCCCAGCAGCGCCAGTAATACCTGGTTTTCCACCGGCCTGCTCAGCAGGTAGCCCTGCACTTCATGGCACTGGTCATCATTGAGCAGTGCCAACTGCTCCGCAGTCTCCACGCCTTCGGCCGTGACCGTCATGCCCATCGCGTTGCCCAGGTTGATGATAGCCTGCACCACGCTGCGGTCACTGCTGCTGGTGCCCAACGACTGGACGAAGCGTTTGTCGATCTTGATGCTGTCGAACGGGTAGGTACGCAGGTAACCCAGGGAGGAATAGCCGGTACCGAAGTCATCGATGTTCAGGCGTACCCCCAGCTCCTTCAACGCATTCATGGTCTGCAGGGCACCTTCGACGTCATTGAGCATGACATTCTCGGTAATCTCCAGCTCCAGGCGGTGGGCAGGCAGGCCGGAGTGCCGCAGTGCGTCAGCCACGTCCCGCACCACGTCGCTGCGGCTGAACTGGGCCGGCGACATGTTGACCGAAACCAGGATCTCCAGCGGCCAGCCACGCGCCAGCCTGCATGCCTCCTGGAGTACCCAGTTGCCCAGTTGCACGATCAGGTCGGACTCCTCTGCCAGGGCAATGAAGCGGTCCGGCCGCAACAGGCCGAGCCGTGGATGTTGCCAGCGCACCAGCGCCTCGGCAGAGGCCACCGTTACCCCGTCCACCTTGAAGCGCGGCTGGAAATGCAAGCGCAGCTCGCCATGGGCGATGCCTTCGCGCAATTCACGCTCCAGCTCGCGTTTTTCCAGCAATGCCGAGTTCAACTGTGCCGAGAAGTAGCGCCAGGTATGCTTGCCGGCCTGTTTCGCGCTGTACAAGGCGACATCGGCATAACGGATCAGGTCACTGGCGGAGCCGGGGTATTCTGCGGACAACACCACCCCGAGGCTGACCCCGACCTGAACCTTGTGTTGCTCGAAGGTAATCGGGCGCTTGAGGGTTTCGATGACCCGCGCGCAAAAGCGGTCCACTTCATCGTGTTTGCCCGGCCGGGCCAGCACGATGACGAACTCGTCTCCGCCCAGGCGTGCCACCAGGTCAGTGTCGCGGGTCACCTGGCCCAGCCGGCGGGCCACTTCGATCAGCACGGCGTCCCCGGCCGGGTGGCCGAGGCTGTCGTTGATCGGCTTGAAATTGTCCAGGTCGAGCATCAGCAACGCCTGCTCCCCGCCCCTGGCATCCTCCAGAAAGCGGAACAGCTTGTTGCGGTTGGGCAGGCCGGTAAGCGCATCGTGCAACGACAGGTGCTGGACCTGCGCATGGGCCGCCACTTCGTCGGTGATGTCCGTGCAGGTGCCGCGGAACCCCCGGCAGGTCTTGTGTTCGATGATGGCCTTGGCAGCGATCCGGCACTCCCGGCGTTGCTCCTGATGATCCCGGTACTGGCAACGCAGGTTGCCGGTCGATTCGCTGCCGGCGAGGCTGTGCAGCCAGGTCTCGACCTGGCCGGTGTCACAATCGAACAGGTCGCTGATGGGGCGTTGCAGCCAGCGCTCCAGGGTATGCCCGGTCAGCTCGGTAAAGCGCGGTGAAAGATAGGTCAGGCGCTGCTGCGCATCGGTTTCCCAGATCCAGTCCGATGCTGCCTCGGCCACTGCCTTGAAGCGCGCTTCACTGGACTCGAGGGCGGCTTTCGAGGCCGCCAGCGCGTGGTGGCTACGGTCCATGCTGGCGGTGGCGCGCATGGCATAGCGGGCGAACAGCAGCATGACCACGGCGATGATCAGCAACGCCAGGGCCAGGGGCAACAGGACCGTCTTGAGCAGCTCCGTCCCCGGCTGCTCGATATGCCAGGTCAGGGCGTAGCCACTGTCCTCCAGCGGCAAACGCTCCTGGTCTGCCTGCACCTGGCTTGCGGCAACCACGGCAAAGCCGGCCAACCCGGCAGAGCGCCCCAGTTGACCGAGCACCTTCGGGCTGAGCACCCGCACGAAGACCAGCACTGCGCCGGAGGCCGGCAGCGGCTGCGCGGCCGAGGACGGGCGGATGACCGCTGCGGTGAACAGCGCCGGCTGGCCATCGAACACCAGGTAGCCGGAGGCCGCCTGTTGCTCCTGCGTCGTCGCCTGCCGGGCCCGTTGCAGAACCTGGGCACGGCTGCCGCTGTAGCGTTCGAAGCGTTGTTCGCTGAGATGCCCTTCCAGCATCGCGTAGTGGGTGCCATCGTCCCCCAGGACGAACACCCCTTCATAGCCGTCAGTGCTGTAGAGCGTCTCGCCCAGGTTATCCTCGTCGTAGGCCCAGTGCCGGTCCACGCGGCCAGCCAGGTGATCGTATGCGGCTTGCCACACGGCATAGGAGACCAGGTAGTTGCGTTCGTTCTTCTGCAATTGAGCCAGTGCCGACTCGGCGTGAAACCGGCTCTGCGTTCGTTCGCGCGCATCCAGTGACTCGGCGATGCGGTACAAGGAAACCAGGCCCAGCAGCAAAATCAACAACAGCAGGCTGGAAAAGACCAGCGTCAACTGCCGAACCACCTGACTGCGCGACGAATTACTGCCGAAGGTTGCATCCATTCAGTGGGCGCCTTTTACCGTGTTCCAGAGAGTGGACTGCCAGCAGTTGGCTGCTGATCGATCCGGTCGACGACCGGACGCCAGTTTCCCGGGAAGTCATGCAGACACGAACGAAACCTCAAAGGACCCGTTTGATCAACGGCTCCAACCGGCTGAAGCGTAGCCGACGCAAGAGCGTGCGTACCTCCTTCGGATGCTCGGCCTTGCTCCCTAGCGCTTGCGCCGGGTCGATCTGCGGCGCATGCCGGCGCAGCGCGACCAACTCGGCCTCCCGAGGCGCCCGCCATTCGCCTTGCGGGTCATCGATGAGCAGGCCGTTCTCCAGGTCCAGGTTGAAGCCGCGGGGGTTGAGGTTATTGCCGGTCAACAGCGAATAGCGTTGGTCGACCCACACCCCCTTGGCATGGAAGGTATGCCCGGGGTCGTTCCAGATCCGCACCTGCAGCTGGCCGCTGGCAATCGCGGCGTGGCGACGCCGGGCAAAGGCACGCAGGTTGTCCTCATACAGATAGGGCAAGGCACCGCTGGCACTGAACGGTTCACCGGGCGCGATATAGAAGTCGTTGGCCGTACGGTCGCCGACGATCAGCTCCACCCGCACGCCTCGCTCCAGCGCATGATCGAGCTCACGCATCAAGACCCGTGGCGGGTTGAAATACGGCGTGCTGATGATGACCTGGGTACGCGCCGCTGCCAGCAAGGCACACACGGCCCGGTTCAGCGGGTTGCCACGGCCCACACCCAGTAGCGGGATCACGCGCAGGCCCTGCCCTGGCACACTGGCCGGTGCTGCATAAGCCATGCGCCGCAGCCGCGCGCGCAAGCGCCGGATATCGCTGCGCAGGCTGCGAGTGGAAGGCTGGGCCGGCAGGTCCAGGCGCGGCGTGGCGGTGTGATGCAACAGGCGCCGGACCAGGTCGACCATGGCGTCGGCCAGTGCTGGCGAGTGGAACAGGTGGTAGCGGTCCAGGCGGTAGCGGTCGAAGCGGTGCAGGTAGACGTTGTTCAGGCTGGCGCCGGTGTAGATCACGCAGTCGTCGATGATGCTGCCCTTCAGGTGCAGTACACCGAACAGCTCGCGGGTCTGCACCGGCACGCCATGGATCACGATATCCAGCCCGTGTTGCTGGCGCTGGGCCTGATACCAGGCGGCATTACCCGGCTGGCGACCAGCCCCCAGCAAACCGCGCCGGGCACGGAACCAGTCGACCACGATGGTGATATCCAGGCCTGGCCGTGCAGCCTTGGCCTGGTACAAGGCATCCAGCACCTCCTGGCCTGCCTCGTCTTGCTGCAGGTACAGCGCGACGATGACGATGCGTCGAGTCGCGGTGCGGATCTGCTCGAGCAGGCGAGCGTGATAGGCCTTGGCATCGGCCAATACCTGGATCGACTCAGGTGCCAGGGCGTAGCCTGGCAAACCTGCCAACAGGGTTTCGGGGGTCACTGACGATTACCTTCTCTGTGCAATCACTGTCATGCATCAGCTTGCACAGGAACGGCGCAATGGTCCAGCGCTGCGCGAAAGGGGCGCCAGGCGCCCCTGCGCTGCACCACCGCTACTTCAGGTCGAACCGGTCCAGTTCCATGACCTTCTCCCAGGCTGCCACAAAGTCCTTGACGAACTTGTCAGCGCCATCACTGCTGCCATACACCTCGCTCAACGCGCGCAACTGAGCATGCGAGCCGAATACCAGGTCGACCCGGCTGGCGCTCCATTTCAACTGCCCGGTCTTGCGGTCACGGCCTTCGAATGCCTCGTTGTCGGCCGACGTCGCCTTCCATTCCACGCCCATGTCGAGCAGGTTGCGGAAGAAATCGTTGCTCAGGGTGCCGACCTTGTCGGTGAATACGCCCTGCTGGTTGCCGCCATGGTTGGCACCGAGCACGCGCAGGCCACCGATCAGCACGGTCAGTTCAGGGGCCGTGAGGGTCAGGAGCTGGGCCTTGTCCAGCAGCAGCTTCTCGGCCTTGACGCTGTAGCGGGCCTTGGTGAAGTTACGGAAGCCATCGGCCAGCGGCTCCAGCACAGCGAACGACTCGACGTCGGTCTGCGCTTGCGAGGCATCGGCACGTCCCGGGCGGAAGGCTACGCTCACGTCATGCCCGGCATCCCTGGCAGCCTTTTCCACTGCAGCCGCGCCGGCGAGGACGATCAGGTCGGCCAGGGAGATTTGCTTGCCGCCGGTGTTGAACTCGGCCTGGATCTTTTCCAGCGCTGCCAGCACCTTGTCAGTGCCCTGGTTCGCCGGCCAGTCCTTCTGCGGTGCCAGGCGCAGGCGCCCACCGTTGGCCCCGCCACGCTTGTCCGAGCCGCGGAAGGTCGACGCCGCCGCCCAGGCGGTGGCCACCAGCTCGCCAACGCTCAGGCCCGCGGCCAGCACCTTGGCCTTGAGCGCCGCAATGTCCTGCTCGCCTACCAACGGGTGGTCGACTTTGGGAATCGGGTCTTGCCACAGCAGCTCTTCGTCGGGCATTTCCGGGCCCAGGTAGCGCGCCAGCGGCCCCATGTCGCGGTGGATCAGTTTGTACCAGGCGCGGGCGAAAGCGTCCGCCAGCTGTTCGGGGTTGTCCTTGAAGCGGCGGGCGATCGGCTCGTAGACCGGGTCGAAGCGCAGCGCCAGGTCGGAGGTGAGCATGGACGGCGCGTGGCGCTTGCCCGGGTCGTGGGCATCCGGCACGGTGCCTGCCCCTTTGCCGTCTTTCGGCCGCCACTGGTGTGCGCCTGCCGGGCTCTTGGTCAGTTCCCATTCGAAGTTGAACAGGTTGTTGAGGTACTCGTTGCTCCAGCGGGTGGGGGTCGAGGTCCAGGTGACTTCCAGGCCGCTGGTGATGGTGTCTGCACCTTTACCGGTACCGAAGCGGTTGGCCCAGCCCAGGCCTTGCAGCTCCAGGCCGGCCGCTTCCGGCTCGGCACCGACGTTGTCGGCAGGGCCGGCGCCGTGGGTCTTGCCGAAGGCATGCCCGCCGGCGATCAGGGCCACGGTTTCTTCATCGTTCATGGCCATGCGGCCGAAGGTTTCGCGAATATCGCGGCCCGAGGCGACCGGGTCGGGGTTACCGTCCGGGCCCTCCGGGTTCACGTAGATCAGGCCCATCTGCACCGCAGCCAACGGGTTTTCCAGGTTGCGTTCGCCACCCAGCGCGCGGCTCTGCTCCTCCGGGTGCTTCGCTGGCTCGGCGACCAGGTCGCCCTGGCCCGGCGCCTGGGCCTTGACCTGCTCCTTGCCATAACGCAGGTCACCGCCCAGCCAGACCTTTTCCGAACCCCAGTACACATCTTCGTCCGGCTCCCACACATCGGCACGGCCACCGGAAAAGCCGAAGGTCTTGAAGCCCATGGACTCGAGTGCGACGTTGCCGGTGAGCACGATCAGGTCGGCCCAGGAAATCTTGTTGCCGTATTTCTGCTTGATCGGCCACAGCAGGCGCCGGGCCTTGTCCAGGCTGACGTTGTCCGGCCAGCTGTTGAGCGGGGCGAAGCGCTGCTGGCCAGAGCCGGCACCACCGCGGCCATCGCCGATGCGGTAGGTACCGGCGCTGTGCCAGGCCATGCGGATGAACAGCGGCCCGTAATGGCCGAAGTCGGCAGGCCACCAGTCCTGGGAATCGGTCATCAGGGCGGTCAGGTCTTGCTTCAGGGCCTGGAAGTCGAGGCTTTTGAACGCCTTGGCATAATCGAAACCCGGGTCCATCGGGTCGGACTTGGAGGAATGCTGGTGGAGAATTCTCAGGTTGAGCTGGTCAGGCCACCAGTCACGGTTGGTGGTGCCGCCACCTGCGGTTTGATGGAACGGGCATTTCGATGCGTTCGACATCTGCGTGTACCTTCGGGTCGTTTATCCAGATTTCCGGTCTGTGCCAGGTGTTCTTTCAGCCGAGCGCATGCGCGCGTGCTGCCCCTTGTCAGGTGTGTACGAGGGCTTGCGAAACTGCCACGGCTAACGACGGCGGTCTTGCACGCAAGTGCTGACACGCCGCCCGCTAGCGCAATTGGCGAAGCCAGAGAAAAGACTAGCCGAGCCTGGGCAGAGAGCTAATAGAGTCACTGTTAGGGGCTGATAGGCTGGCTCTGTCAGCCTGCAGGTTCGCCGGCCTTGCAGCGCAAGGGATCGCCCTGGCAACTCGAACCCCCGGAACCCGGTGTGTTCTGTATGGTTAGCGGCAAGGCCAAAGCTGATTTCCGGAGACAAGCATGTTGCGTATTTTTGAACGATGGCTCGACCCCTTCCCCCCCGACGAAGTACCGCCGCCCCCGGTGGGCCTGTTGCGCTTCATGTGGGCCTGCACCCGCGGCGCGCGCGGCTACATCCTGGCGCTGGCATTGCTCAGCGCCGCGGTGTCGATCTACGAAGCCTGGCTGTTCGCCTTCCTCGGCCAGGTGGTCGACCTGCTTGCAGCCTGGCAGGCCGGTGACCCGGCCAGCCCAAAGGAAAGCCACGTACTGTGGGGGATCGGCATCGTCCTGCTGACCAGCATCGGGCTGGTGGCACTGCGCACGATGGTGCAGCACCAGGTACTGGCGATCAATTTACCGTTGCGCCTGCGCTGGGACTTTCACCGCCTGATGCTGCGCCAGAGCCTGTCGTTCTTTTCCGACGAGTTCTCCGGCCGGGTCACCACCAAGGTGATGCAGACGGCGCTGGCCGTGCGGGAAGTGCTGTTCACCGTGATCGAGATCCTGCCCGGCATCGGCGTGTATTTCATTGCGATCATTGCCCTGGCGGGTGGCTTCGCCCTGAAGCTGATGCTGCCGTTCATGGCCTGGGTGCTCCTGTTCGGCCTGGCCATGCTCTATTTCGTACCGCGCCTGGGCAAGGTCGGGCAGGAACAGGCCCATGCGCGGTCGTCGATGACCGGGCGCGTGTCGGACGCCTACACCAACATCACCACGGTCAAGCTGTTCTCGCATTCCAAACGGGAAGCGCACTTCGCGCGTGCCGCCATGGAGGATTTCAAGCACACCGGCTTTCGCCAGATGCGCCTGGTCAGCCAGTTCGAAATCGTCAACCAGGCGCTGGTGGTGGGCCTGATCCTGGGCGCCGGCGGCTATGCCCTGTGGCTCTGGCACCAGGGCCAGGTCGGCACCGGCGCGGTGGCGGCCATCACCGCCATGGCCTTGCGCATCAACGGCATGTCGCATTGGATCATGTGGCAGATGACCTCGCTGTTCGAGAACATCGGCACCGTGCAGGACGGCATGGACACCCTGACCCGTGGCCCCAAGGTGCAGGATACGCCGGACGCGGGCGAGCTGGTGACCCGCGGCGGCGCGGTGACCTTCGACAAGGTCAGTTTCAACTACAACGGCGAGCGCCAGGTGCTCAACGACCTGAGCCTGCACATCCATCCGGGTGAGAAGGTCGGCCTGGTCGGCCGCTCCGGCGCGGGCAAATCCACGCTGATCAACCTGCTGCTGCGCTTCTATGACGTGGACAGTGGCGAAATCCGCATCGATGGGCAGAACATCGCCCGGGTCACCCAGGACAGCCTGCGCAGTGCCATCGGCATGGTCACCCAGGACACCTCGCTGCTGCACCGCTCGATTCGCGACAACATCGCCTATGGCCGCCCCGATGCGAGCGAGGCGCAGATCCGCGCCGCTGCGGTGAATGCGCAGGCCGACGGGTTCATCAGCCAGCTCAGCGACCGCCAGGGCAACAGTGGCTACGACACGCTGGTGGGCGAGCGCGGCATCAAGCTGTCCGGCGGCCAGCGCCAGCGCATCGCGATTGCCCGGGTGATGCTGAAGAATGCACCGATCCTGTTGCTGGACGAAGCCACCAGCGCGCTGGACTCGGAAGTGGAAGTGGCGATCCAGGAAAGCCTGGACGAAATGATGCAGGGCAAGACCGTGATCGCCATCGCCCACCGCTTGTCGACCATTGCCGCCATGGACCGGCTGATCGTCATGGATGAAGGACGCATCATCGAGCAAGGTACCCATGCGCAGTTGCTGGCGAAAAACGGCACGTATGCACGCTTGTGGCAGCACCAGAGCGGCGGGTTCCTGGGTGAGGACCAGGGCGTGGCCGAGGCGGTGGAATAGGTGCAAGGCAGGTTGCGTGGTGGATGACACCGTACCGCCGGGCTCCCAGCCTAACCAAACACATGCGAAGGCCGGCGCAGCACCGGGTCGAACGGGTTGACCCGCTCGCCTATGGCCGCCGCCTCGCGCTTGAGCAGTGCCACCACGGTCGGCATGCGGTTGGGGCCCAGGCGGTCACTGATGGTCGCCACGCTCAGGGCCGCCACGGCATGGCCATTGCGGTCGAGAATCGGCACCGCCAGGCCGGCCATGCCATCCAGTACGCCGGTGTTGCGCCCGGCATAACCAAGGCTGCGCACGTTGTCGATTTCGGCGCGCAGCATGACTTCGTCGTAATGGTGGAAATCCTTCAGCCGCGGCAGGTTGTAACGGATCACCTCGTCACGTTCCTCCTCCGGCAGGAAGGCCAGGATCGCCAGGCTGCCCTGCCCCACCCCTAACGCCACACGGCCGCCGATATCCCCGGTGAAGGTCCGAATCGGGTACGGCCCCTCACTGCGGTCCAGGCACACCGCATCGAACCCCGAACGCGCCAGCAGGAACAACGAATCGCCCAGCGAGGCCGACAGCCGCAACAGGCTGGGGCGCACTACGTCGCGCAGGTTGCCGGCCTGCCCGGCCTTGGCCGCCAGGGCAAAGAATTCCAGGCTCAGGCGGTAGCGCTTGCTGGTTGCGCACTGGTCGACCATGCCCTCTTCGACCAGGCTGCGCAGCAAGCGGTGCGTGGTCGGCTGGGCCAGGCCGAGCCGCTGCGCAAGCTGGCTGACCCTCTCGCCCTCGCCGCCACAGTCACCCAGCGCGCGCAACACGGCGAACAGACGGGAGACCGCACTGACGCCAACTTCCTTGCCTTGCGTATTTCGCTTATCGGAATCCATTTTCCCTAAACCCCCAGGCAATTTCATTGAGCGGAATAATTTCAAAATAGCTGTCACTCAGTGAAATTACCCTTTGTCGCCATCCTAATCATTGCCCTACTCTCCGGTCCATAGGGCGATATCACAACATCGGCCGCCGCCACTGCCGCGAGCGCCAACGTCCGTAAAAGCCTTGCTTTTCGCCGCTGGCGCTCTGCCCACCCTGAAACTGCCGGTTGACCCCGGTTCCGTTTGCGATGGAGCACAGCCATGACCTTTCTGTTGATCGACAAGCTTTGCAAGCGCTATGGCGCCACGGAGGCAGTGGCCAGTTCGTCACTGGCCATCGACAAAGGCGAGTTCGTCTCCCTGCTTGGCCCTTCAGGCTGCGGCAAGACCACCACCTTGCAGATGATTGCCGGCTTCGTCGAGGTCACCAGCGGCCGCATCGTGCTCGATGGCCGCGACATCACCCATGCCAAGCCGGCCAGCCGCGGCCTCGGGGTGGTATTTCAGAGCTATGCACTGTTCCCGCACATGACCGTGCGTGACAACGTCGCCTTCGGCCTGCGCATGCGCAAGGTGGCCAATGCCGACATCGCCCGTCGCGTCGACCAGGCCCTGGCGCTGGTACGCCTGCAGCAGCAGGCCGGGCGTTACCCACGCGAACTCTCTGGCGGCCAGCGTCAGCGCGTCGCCCTGGCCCGCGCATTGGTGATCGAGCCGCCAGTGCTGCTGCTGGACGAACCGCTGTCCAACCTGGACGCGCACCTGCGCGAAGAAATGCAGTTCGAGATCTGCCGCATCCAGAACGAGGTCGGCATCACCACCTTGATGGTCACCCACGACCAGGCCGAGGCCTTGTCGATCAGCGATCGGGTGGTGGTGATGGAGGCCGGGCGCATCACCCAGGTGGACGAGCCTTACCGCCTCTACGAGCACCCTGGCACGCCATTCATCTCCGACTTTGTCGGCAAGGCCAATCGCCTGCGTGGCGTGACCGGCCCCGGCGGGCAACCGCAGGCGCATGCCCATGGCCCGTTGACCCTCAGCCTGCGCCCGGAAAAGATCAGCTTCGGCCCGCTCGGCAGCGGCAAACTCGCCGGCTGCATCAGTTGCCGCTACTTCCTCGGCAGCCAGTGGCTGTACCGCGTCGACACCGCCCTGGGCAACCTGGCCGTGGTACGTGCCAACGATGGCAGCGCGCCGCTGGCTGAAGGGACCCAGGTCGGCCTGGACTGGGATGACGCCCTGTTGCGCGTGCTGAACTGCGACGAGGTGGCGGCATGAGCGCGGCCAAGCTGCGCAGCAGCGCCTGGGGCTACGGCTTGAGCAGCCCGGCCCTGCTGTTGTTCCTGGCCTTGCTGGTGGTGCCACTGGGGCTGACCGTACTGCTGTCGTTCAATGCCTTCGACTACACCAGCGGCATCCAGGCCGGCCAGTACACGCTGGGCCACTACCTGAGCCTGATAACCGACACCTACTACTACCAGATCTTCTTCCGCACGTTGTGGATCAGCGCCGTGGTCACCCTGTTGTGCGTACTGATCGGCATTCCCGAGGCGCTGGTGCTCAGCCGCATGGGCCCGCCGTGGCGCTCGATCTTCCTCATCCTGGTGCTGACGCCGCTGCTGATTTCGGTCGTGGTGCGGGCCTTTGGCTGGAGCCTGCTGCTGGGTGCCGATGGCCTGGTCAACCAGGGCCTCAGCGCCTTGGGCGGGCAGCCGGTGAAGCTGTTGTACACCCCGTTCGCGGTGATCATCGGCCTGGTCCACGTGATGCTGCCGTTCATGATCATCCCGGTGTGGACCTCGCTGCAGAAGCTCGACCCGGCTGCCGAGCAAGCCGCGCTGTCGCTGGGCGCCAGCCAGTGGACGGTGTTCCGTCGCATCGTGCTGCCACAGATCATGCCCGGCGTGCTGTCGGGCACGCTGATCGTGTTCGGCCTGGCCGCCAGTTCGTTTGCCATCCCCGGCCTGCTCGGCGGGCGCCGGCTGAAGATGGTCGCGACCATGATCTACGACCAGTACCTGGCCGAACTGAACTGGCCGATGGGGGCCACCCTCGCCGTGGCCCTGCTGCTGATCAACCTGCTGGTGATGCTCAGCTGGAACCGGCTGGTCGAACGCCGCTACAAACGTGCACTTGGAGTCTGAAGCCATGACCCGCAACGGCCCGCTGGCCCTGTCCTTTCACACCTTGGTGATGCTGTTCATGCTGGCCCCGCTGGTCGTGGTGTGCCTGGTGGCCTTCACTCCGGAAAACACCCTGAGCCTGCCTACAGCCGGTTTTTCGCTGCGCTGGTTCCGCGCCGTTTTCGAACGTGCCGATTTCCTCGATGCGTTCTACAACAGCCTGAAGCTGGCGGCGCTGGCGGCTTCGCTGGCCACCCTCATCGCCGTACCGGCGGGCCTGGCGCTCACCCGCTACAGCTTCCCCGGCCAGGGTTGGCTCAATGGCCTGCTGCTGTCGCCGATCATCATCCCGCACCTGGTGCTGGGTGTGGCCCTGCTGCGGCTGTTCGCCCTGCTGGGGGTCAATGGCAGCTTCGCCTGGCTGGTATTCGCCCATGTGGTAGTGATCACGCCCTACGTGCTGCGCCTGGTACTGGCCGCCGCCATCGGTATCGACCGCAGTGCCGAACAGGCCGCGCAAAGCCTGGGGGCCGGCCGCGCCACGCTGTTCTGCAAGGTCACCCTGCCGATGATCCTGCCCGGCGTGGCCGGCGGCTGGCTGTTGGCATTCATCAACAGTTTCGACGAAGTCACGCTGTCGATCTTCGTCACCTCGCCCGCCACCCAGACCCTGCCAGTGCGCATGTATGTGTACGCCACCGAATCCATCGACCCGATGATGGCCGCCGTTTCGGCACTGGTCATCGCCGTCACCGCGCTGACCATGGTCGCCCTGGACCGGGTGTACGGCCTGGACCGCGTGCTGGTGGGCAAGCAATGACAAGGAGTGCCCCTATGCCGCTGTTCAAGCGCGTGGCCGAACACGACCGCGAGCCACTGCCGTTCCTGCTCGACGGCCAACCGGCCCGCGGCCTGCGTGGCGATACCCTGCTGACCGCCATCCTGACCAATGCCGGGCACCTGCGCGGCAGTGACTTCAGCGCCGAGCCACGCGCCGGCTTCTGCCTGATGGGGGCCTGCCAGGATTGCTGGGTGCGCCTGCAGGATGGCCGCCGGGTGCGGGCCTGCTCGACCTTTCTCGAGCCTGGCCAGTGCGTGACCCGCGACCCGGGGCGTCAGGCATGAGTGCAATCGTGATCATCGGTGCCGGCCCGGCGGGCATCCGCGCCGCCCAGACCCTGGTAGCGCATGGCCTGCGCCCGGTGCTGCTGGACGAAGCCAGCCGCGGCGGCGGGCAGATCTACCGCCAGCAACCGGCCAACTTCCAGCGCCCGGGCAAAACCTTGTATGGCTTCGAGGCGGGCAAGGCCCAGGCCCTGCACAGCACACTCGAGCAGTTACATGAACAGATCGACTACCGCCCGGAAACCCTGGTGTGGAATGCCGAACGGCAGGTGCTCGACACCTTGCAACAGGGCCAACTGGCCGACCGCCTGGCATTCGACCAGGTGATCGTCGCCACCGGGGCCACCGACCGCGTGTTGCCGGTACCGGGCTGGACCCTGCCCGGGGTCTATACCCTGGGCGCGGCGCAGATCGCCCTGAAGTTCCAGGGCTGCGCCATCGGCGACCAGGTGGTGCTGGCCGGCAGCGGGCCACTGCTGTACCTGGTGGCCTACCAGTACGCCAAGGCCGGCGCCACGGTCAGCGCCGTGCTCGATACGTCGCCATTCAGCGCCCAGGCGCGCGCCCTGCCACGCCTGTTGCTGCAGCCGGGCACGTTCGCCAAAGGCCTGTATTACCGTGCCTGGCTAGCGGCCCACGGTGTGCCGGTGCATCAGGGCGTGACCCTGCTGGGCATCGACGGCCAGCAACGCGCCAGCGGCGTGCGTTGGTCACGCAACGGCCAACACTACCAACTGCCTTGCGACGCCGTGGCATTCGCCCACGCTCTGCGCAGTGAAACCCAGCTGGCCGACCTGCTGGGTTGCCAGTTCGCCTGGAACGCCCTCAATCGCGCCTGGCTACCCGTGCGCGACGCACAGGGTCGGGCGTCGCGTCCCGGCGTCTATCTGGCGGGCGACGGTGCCGGCATTCTCGGTGCCGACGGCGCCGAGCTATCCGGTGAGCTGGCTGCCCTCAGCCTGCTGGCCGACCTTGGCCAGCCCGGCAACCCGCAACGCCAGCAGCAGCTGGAAAAGCGCCTGGCCACCCTGCAGCGTTTCCGCCAGGGCCTGGAGCAGGCCTTCCCGTTCCCCGAGCAGTGGGCCCGGCAAGCCCCGGACCAGCTCACCGTGTGCCGCTGCGAGCAGATCAGCGCCGGGGAAATCCGCGCCAGCGTGCGCGCCGGGCACTGGGACATCAACCGGGTCAAGGCCATGTGCCGGGTCGGCATGGGTCGCTGCCAGGGCCGTGTGTGTGGTGCCGCTGCGGCCGAACTGATCGCCTGCGAAAGCGGCCGCCCGCTCGACCAGATCGGGCGCTTGCGCGGCCAGGCGCCGGTCAAGCCACTGCCGTTTGGCCTGGAGATAAAGCCATGACGCTGATCGAAGTGGACGCCATCGTCGTCGGCGCCGGCATTGTCGGCAGCAGCGCGGCACTCAACCTGGCCCGTGGTGGCCAGCGGGTGGCGTTGCTCGAACGGGACTTCTGCGGTTCGCATTCCAGCGGGGTGAACTACGGCGGTGTGCGTCGCCAGGGCCGCTCGCTGGCCCAGCTGCCTTTGGCGATGCGCGCCCACGCCATCTGGGCGCACCTGCGCGAATGGATCGGTATCGATGGCGAGTACACCCGCAGCGGCCACCTGAAACTGGCACGCAGCGAAACCGACTTCAATGCCCTGAAAGCCTATGCCCGGCGCACCCAGGCCTTCGACCTGCGCCTGCAACTGATGGAGCGCCAGGAACTGCGTCGGCGTTTCCCCTGGGTGGGCGACATCGCCGTCGGTGCCTCGTACTGCCCCGAGGACGGCCATGCCAACCCACGCCTGGTGTCACCGGCCTTCGCCCAGGCAGCCCGAGACAGCGGCGCCCGGTTGCACGAGCAGTGCGAGGTGCTGGCGGTGGACCACGACGGCCAGCGCTTCCATGTCCGCACCAGCACCGGCCAGTGCTTCAAGGCGCCCTGGCTGCTGAACTGCACCGGTGCCTGGTCGGCACGCCTGGCCGAGCAGTTCGGCGAACCAGTGCCGCTGAGCGCGGCCCACCCGGCCATGCTGGTCACCGAGCCGTTACCACTGTTCATGACCGCCAGCACCGGGGTCGAAGGTGGCGGAATCTATGCGCGCCAGGTGGCCCGGGGCAACTGTGTGCTGGGCGGCGGTCGCGGCTTTGCCTTGACCCCGACCACCTCACGCCCGGGCCAGGCGGCGCTGCTCGATATCCTGCGCAACGCCACCGAGCTGTACCCGGCGCTGGCCGGTGCCCAGGCCATCCGCACCTGGAGCGGCACCGAAGGCTACCTGCCCGATGACGAACCGGTGCTCGGCCCCAGCCTGCGCCAGCCCGGCCTGTTGCACGGTTTCGGCTTTGCCGGTGCAGGTTTCCAGATAGGCCCGGCGGCCGGCGAAGCATTGGCGCAATGCATCCTGCTCGGCGCGCCGGCCATCAGCCTGGCGGCCTTTTCCATCCAGCGTTTCCAGCCCAACCACCACTACAAGGAACACCTGTCATGACGCACAAGCAACGTCTGTTCGCCCTGTTCAGCACCGTGCCCGGCCTGTTCGCCTGCCTGCCCGCCATGGCCCAACCCACGTTGTACCTGGGCATGAACGGCGGCACCATGGAGCGGCTGTTCAGCGACAGCATCCTGCCCAGGTTCGAGCAGGCCAACGGGGTCAAGGTGGTGATCGTTCCCGGCACCTCGGCGGACATCCTGGCCAAAGTCCAGGCCACGCCGGGCAAGCCGTCGGTGCACGTGATGGTGCTGGACGACGGCATCATGTACCGCGCCATCGGCATGGGCCTGTGCAGCACGCTCAAGCCCAACCCGACGCTGGCCCAGTTGCCGGAAAAAGCCCTGATCAAGGACAAGGCCGCCGCGGTCAGCCTGGGCGTGACCGGGCTCGCCTATAACAGCCGGCTGTTCAAGGAGAAAGGCTGGGCAGCACCCACCTCGTGGAACGACCTGGCGGATCCGCGGTTCAAGGACAAGGTGGTCTTCCAGTCGCTGGCGTCGTCCACCTTCGGCCTGCACGGCTTCCTGATGTACAACCGTCTGCAAGGCGGCAGCGATACCGACGTCAACCCGGGTTTCACGGCGTGGCAGAAACACGTTGGCCCGAACGTGCTCGAGTACATCCCCAACTCGGCCAAACTCTCGGAAATGGTCCAGACCGACGAAGCCGCGCTATTCCCGCTCACCCCAACCCAGGTGACGGCACTGAAGCTCAAAGGCATCCCGGTCGAATACGCCGCGCCCAAGGAAGGCGCGGTGGTGCTCAACCAGGCAGAATGCGTCACGGCCAACAACGACCAGCCGGAGCTGGCGCAGAAGCTTGCAGAGTTCCTGCTCAGCCCCGAGGCGCAGGCGCCGGCCCTGGAGCTGGGTGACCAGATCCCCTCCAACCCCAACACGCCGACCAGCGACAAGACCCGCGGCCAGGTCGAGGCCATGCACACCTATCTGCAGACCGCCGTGACCATCGACTGGGACCAGGTCAACAACCAGCGCCCGGAATGGAACGCCCGCTGGAATCGACAGATCGAGCGATAGTCACCCAGGCCCGACCGGCAAGGTACTGCACACCGCCGAGGACGCTGCAGTACTTGCTGGAACGGGCCTTCAATCCAGCACCGCCCGCAACGACGCCTGCGCCTCATACCGTCTGGGCAGGTAGCGCAGGCGCATTTCATCCACACGCAACCGCGCAGCATCGGTGGTAATGGTCAGCGTCGCTTTCAGCCGGCCCGCACGGTCCAGAAGCGGCACGCCGAGCACGCGCATGCCGATTTCAAATTCCTGGTCGACGATGCAACCCCAGGACCACGCGGCCCAGCCGGTACCCGGGCTGTATGCGGTGGGTAATGACATGGGCAGCGTGATGGGCGGGTACTACCCGAGTGGCGGCATCACCGTCGGGCCGGGCATGACCTTCGGCTACCTGGCTGGTAGAGCATTGAGCGGTTTGCAGGCGCAAGACGAACGGGTCGGCTTCTGGTCATAATGCCTGCTCATCCAGCCCTTCCGCCTGTGCTACGTTCACTGGCTGCTGCAGCAGACCTCGCGGCAACTTGAAGCCTTTGAATGGTTGCTGGGTAATGGGATTGAAGGCTTTTTCCGCGTTCAGCCGATAGCGCATCACGCCATCACCGGTCCGGAAACTAAGGTCCACGCTGGTGGCAGTGCGCCCATTGAGCGAACCGCGGCTGAGCAAGCGGAACAGCGACCATGGGCCGTGGTAACCCAGGCTGCTGCTGGTGCCGCTTTGCCTGAGCAAGGTCAGGTTGCTGCGCACCTGCTGCCCCAGCGTATTGGGCCAGACGACACCGGTAATCTGACTCGGACCATGGGTGTAGGCAATCAACTGACCGTCCAGGTCCAGCAGGCTGGTACGCTGGTTGGCGCTCAGCCCCAACGGTTCGATGCTGAACTGCACGCTCAGGTTTCCGCGTTGATCGAAGAACGTCTCGCGGATGCGATTCGCCAGCGCCAACTGTTCGAGCACATCGCTGCGGATCAGCGACTGCTGCTGTCCGGCTCGCAGGGCTTCGAGGTTGTCATCGAGGAACAGCTTCAGGTACTGGTCGTGGAATTGCTGCAGCCGCCCCTTTGGCCCGAAGAACGCTTCGAAATCCTCCAGGGAACCATCAGGTGCCCTCACCACGAAGGGGTATCGCCCTGCCAATCGCTGCTGGAAGAAACTGTAGACGTCAGCATCCCAGCGGCGCTCCAGCTCAAGCAATGCTTGAATGTTCAGCACCTGCGCAGTCTGTTCCGCGACCTTTCCGAGCTGATGGTTGAGTGGCTCCGGCAAGCCTGTCGCCAGCCGCTGCAAGGTGCCGATCGGGTCGTGCCCGGTCATCGAAAAGCGCTGACGCACAGCCTGCAGAGCCGCCTTGCCCCGGTCGGGACTGTCCTGCACCGCCTTGGCATAGGCGTGAACCGCCGTCAGCGCGGCAAGCGTTTCTTCATAGCCGCTCGGCTTGTCACCTGTCGCCTGCAACATGCCGCTGAGCCCGGCGAATGCGCGCTGGATGGCCAAGGTCTGCTGCTGTTCAGCGGGGCGGCCAGCTGCCAGCAGAACAGCTGTCTCGCCTGGCACCTCCACGTCTGCTGGCGCCCAGCGCGTGGTGTTGTCCTTCACTGTAGCCAACAGGCGTTGCAGCGGTGCCGCAGGCCCGGTCAGTTGCTCGAGCACTGCGACTGCATGCTCCAGATCACGGAAGTCCACCAGCGAAAACGCGGCCAGTGCCCGCCGCCAGCTATCAATGTAATCGCTGCTGTACAGGCTGTGCAGACGAGCAGCAAGCGCGTCCCGGTCGGCATCGGAATAATCGAGTTGGCCGCGCTCGCCCAGCGCCCATTGATCGATCATCGCGATTTCGACAAACCGCTGGCCGAGCGCTGCAACGTACGCCTGGAAACCTTTGGCGGTGAGCATCGGTGCGATCACGACGCCAGCATCACCGTGCATGGAACCGGAAGTCGGCCGATAGACCACATCGAAGGCTGGCCCGACCTGGTAACGCAGGTCCAGGCCCTGGTGCAGCTGTTCCTGAGCGCGCTGCTTGAGGCCCGCATAGACCCGCTCCGGCAGGGGCAACTTGCGCAGGGTCTGCTGTACCTCGGCAACACGTTGCTGGTACTGGGGCAGGTCAGCGTCGGCATAAGCCAAGGCGTATTGCAGGTGTCGCATGAGGTCGCGTTGCAGTTGCCCCTGGCCCGGGAAGGCTTGCTGCCAGCGGTGAGCCATCCACTTCTCGACCCATTCGGGGCGGCGGTTCTGGCGGTCCTCAAGCATTCGGTAAACCCTCAGCGCGGCCATCTGCTGTTCGCTGCCAGGGGGCGCGGCGCTCATCGCTTCGACTACACCACTGGCCAATGCCGGCAGGAAGTGTCTGCCAAGCAAGCGCAGATAGGCCTCGTCGACCCGAGGACCGATGGCGCGGCCCTGATAGAGGCCCGCATCGGCAACACCGGGCCATGCAGTGCGATAGTCGCCGAACAGCGCCACTGCATCGCGGATCTGGTCCAGCGGCTCCAGCAGGTTGCGCCCGGTCGGGTCAAGCTGCTGGTCCAGTTGCCGGTGGCTGTACTCCTTGCTCTTGACCAGCACGCTGGCAGCCTTGGCAGCATTGCTATCGAAGTAGCGCTGCCAGCTGGCGACAACGATACAGAACGCCAGCAGGCCTACTGCGGAACCCACCCGGAACAACTGACGCTTGCTGCGTGCCACCCTGGCGTTGTCGCCGGCGAGACCGACTTCGCGGTAGATGACGCGCCTGAAGGCCTGCTGGATGAAGTATGCCAACGCCTTGCCCTGCGCCTTGCCTTCACGCAAGGGCAGTTTTGTCTTGTAGGGCTGCGCCGCCTCACGGACGAACGCGTTGAGCATATCGCCCTGCTGCACCACCGACGACCAGTAGAGCCCACGTACCAGGGCGGGCGTGGTGAAGCGGTCACTGCCCAGCGTTTCACGCAAAAACGCCAGCAATATCGGTTGCAGCCCAACCAGCTGCGCATGCAGGGAGAACAGGCGCGCACGTGCCGGCGCCCGGCCAAGTCCATCAAGCTGATCGAAGACCTGCTCGAACAGCAGCCTGATCAAACGATGGTAATGGCTGCGGTATTCGTCCAGCCAGGCATCGGTCGAACCGGCAGCAGCCAGTTTGAACGTGAAGCCCAGCAGCTCCTCCCGCCTGGAAGCCGGGAGCCTGCCATAGAGCTGATCGAAGCCATCGAGCAAGTCGAACTTGGACAGCACCACATACAACGGCAGGCGCGCACCCAGCCGGCTACTGATCTCGAACAGGCGCGCGCGCAGCATATGGGCCAACGCCCGGCGTTGGTCGGACGTCCCATGCAGCAACGCAGGCAGGTCAATGACCAGCACCACCCCATTCAACGCCCTCTGACTGCGGGTGCTCAGCAGCCATCCCAGCAGGTGCTCCCACAACCTGGCCGGGGCTTCAGGCGGCGGGGAAACTTCAGGCTGCTCAGGGCCAGGCAGCGGACCCGCCGCTGCAGCCTGGCTGATGAAGGCCCCCGGTGGGTCGATCATCACGGCATCATTGCTGACCCACCAGCCTACCGGGTAAGTCAGCGCCTGGGCCCTGCCGATACGGGTCAGGGAGAAACGCTGGTCGCTGCGATCAATGAAGCTGCTCTTGCCAGCCTGTACGTCACCCAGAACCAGATACCATGGCACCCGGTACAAGGCGCTTCGTCCGCCGGCATTGTCCAGATAGCTGGCCAGCCGCTGGTTCAACGCGTGCTCTTGTGCCTGAACCAGCGGCAGCGTGGGGTCCAGCGCGGCCGCCACGGCCTGCTTGCGGTCCGCTTGCAGGCGGCGGACACGTCTGCGCAACACCATGAGCCAGCCCAGTAACGGCACCACCACCAACACCAGGCTCGCAACGATACGATGGGCGACGTTGGCCAGCGGTTGTTGTTCGCGCCATGTCCAATGCGGGCCAAGCCACCAGATGGCGACCAGCATCAGCACGGCGCCCAGCCCAAGGAGCAGCGGCATTGCCAGGCCAATACGGCTGGAAAGGCGCAAGCCCCAGCGTTTCAGTTGTTTCCAGGGTGGGTTCATATGGGCTCCGGATCCTTGATCTGAACTGCCAATGCGGTGGATGTCGTGTAGTGCTGGAGCCGCTGGAATACCTCGGGCTCCCAGGCATCGGCAGTGGTTTGCTGCATCGTCCGCGCAACGCCAATGCATAGGTCCCGGGCCAGCCAGGACACGCCGCGTGCCGCCAGCAAGTCAGCGGCGATGAGCGTGGTGTGCGAGCGCTCACGCGGCGAGTTCAGATCCGCCTGCATCCCCTGCAACCTCAGGAGCACGGGCTCTACACCCATGCCGTCAAGCTGGGCAACGAGTTCCTCGCGCAGGCTGCCGAACTCCTGGGCAGCAGCGCCTTGGGCTGACGCACCCTGGCAGCCGTTCAGCCATGCCAGGGCTTGATCGTCCAGGAACGGCGTGCCATCGCTGAAGCACAATTGCTGCAACGAAGGCAGGCGCTGGACGAAACGCGCGGTGGTACTGCGAATGGCCTCGCTGACCTCGTTCAACGCCAGCTGCGACGCTACGCTCGCTGCCAGAAAGCTGCCCCGAAACCAGTAGGGGGCTGCCGTGAGGCTCTTCTCGATCCGATGCAGTAGCGCGATGTCCACTGAAGTACCTGCTACGAGATTTTCGTAGCCCGCAATCACCTCTGGCGGCACTGCCATCAGGCCCGTGCAGTGCCGCTGCCTGACGGCAGGCGCCGCCTGGATATGCGACCACAGGCCGAAACGACGTAGCTGGTAACCGGTCGGATCGTACGGATCCTGTCGATTGATGAGCTCCGCCATGGTCAGTACGGCACGCCGGGTTTCCCGCTCGCTGCCAATGGAAACCCGGGGCGCTGGCATGGCGATCACGTCTGCCAGTGGCATGGGCTGCTCGCTTGCAGCGGTCGGGGCCGGCGCAACAGCCTCGCCAACACCGTTGGCCAGCTCCGTTTGCCGCTGTAACAAGCGTTCCAGTTCGCCCAACCCAGCCGCATCGAGCTGGGCGCCGTCCTGCTGTTGTTTCAGCCGCGTCAGGGCCGCCTGCGCCGCCACTGCATGGGCAGGGCTGTAGGTGAACCGGTCAAGGCGCGGTAGCGCATCGATCAAGCGGCTGAGTACAAGGCCGACCAGCTTCCGCTTGCCGAGGAAACCTGTGGGACCCGGCTTTGGATGAGCGCTTTCCCAATAGCATTCGACCATGCCGGCCAGCAACGCCAGGGTGTTCCCCCATCGTTCCCAGCACGCGCTGCGCAGCCACGCAGCACTCAGGTGGGCAACGATCCGCATGTGCTTGCACTGCCGGCACAGGTACTGGCAGGACGCCTCTTCGATGTAGGCCCAGTCGATCGAGGCCGCCTGCAGCCCGCCCAGCTTGACCATCTCCTGGTCTATCGCCTGGTAGGTTTCATCCTCGATATCGAACAAACCAGCCGGGATCGCTGGATCGATCGGGGCGAGCAGCCGACTGATCTCATCCGCTGATGTCTGCATTACCACCGGCAAGCACTCCGCGCCTGTTCGATCAACGGCCCCAGGCCCTGGGCATCGAACACCAACCCGTCGACCTCGCTGCGATCACTCGCCACCACTATCCGGTGAGCCCCGATCAGCTGCCTGATCTGCTCGATCGCCGGCAGGCCACGCCCGGCATCGAGTACCTGGCCGTTTTCCATCACGCGCCACGGCGTGTTGCGCGTGGCGCCACCCTCGCTTGTCAGCCTCACGGTAACCCAGCTTGCGTCGATGGGCCGTGTGGTAATCAGCTGCAGCCGCGATATTTTCTGTATGCAGCTGATGGCGAGATAGGGGCGCTCGTGGGTTGAGGCGATGGCAGGCGCCGAGATCATCAGCTCCGCCGTTGCTGAGCCGACTTCACCGCCACCACCGATGCGAAAGGTCAGGTCATCCGCTGCGCGCGATGCCTCATTTGCCATGACCCGCATCACCGTGGGCGCTTCCTGCTCCTGCGCTGACCACGACCTGGATGACACATGTGCCGGCGTACCGGCAGCCCGGTCAAAACAAGCCAGGCGCTCGATGTCGGAGACGATCCGGGGGCAGTCGCGATCAAGCTCAGCCAGCACCGGCTGCATACAAAACAGCAACGAAACGCCTGCGTAACATGCACGGCGGAATATCATCCCAAGTTCACCCACGCAATGAGCACATAAGCCTTGCACGGCCCTGCGCATTGTTTTTCTGACAACTGAATACCCACTTACCCCCTCCCGCGCATAACCACTCCAAACGAAACCGGTACGAGCCTAGTACATCGCACACCGTGCATACAAACAAATATTTATTTACATCTTAAGCCTCGACCAAGGGGGGCTTTTCCATGCATGGTTTTTTAGACGACCGGACAAGTAAGCGAGGCCCAAAAACACTTTGCAGGAAACTTCCTACAAACAGAATGCACAATTAAACACGTCATACGGAAATATCCTACAACTTCACTAGAGAGCCATGTGCCGATGTCTAAAAACTCGGGATCCGTTGCACCCAAAGAACGTATCAACATCAAGTACGTTTCAGCCACCCGTGATGAACAGGCCGAAGTAGAGTTGCCACACAAGATGCTTGTCCTGGGCGACTTCGGTCTGGATGACAGCCGTGCGCTTGAAGACCGTTCGGTGATGCGCATTGACAAACACACGTTCAACAACGTGTTGCACGACGCCGACGTCAGCCTGGCCTTGTCCGTCACCTCCCTGCTCAGCACCGCAGCCGACAGCGAGCTGGCGGTCAACCTGCAGTTCAGGTCCATCAAGGATTTCAGCCCAGACCAGATTGTCCGGCAGGTACCAGAGCTCAACAAACTGTTGCAGTTGCGTGAAGCACTGGTCGCCTTGAAGGGGCCACTCGGCAACGTGCCAACTTTCCGCAAACACCTGCAACAGCTGTTGACTGACGAGCAAGCGCGCAAACAACTTGCCGAAGAACTCGAACAGGCGCTCGCGGCGCCCCAAGAAGATTGAGACAAAGGAGCGTCCGATGCCAAAACCAAGCGACACTACCCAAGCAGTTGAAACAACGCGCGAAACGTTGAGCAACGCAACCCTGCTCGACCAGATCATGGCCGAGACCAAGTTGGTACCCGCGCAAGAGGGCTATCAGGTTGCCCGCCAGGGTGTTTCTGCCTTTATTGCTGAAATCCTGAAAAGTAATGAGCCGGAGCAACTGGTCAATAAACATCGTGTTGATCAGATGATTGCCGAACTTGATCGGGTGCTCAGCAAGCAGATGGACGCCATTCTGCATCACCCCGCGTTCCAGCAATTGGAGTCGTCCTGGCGCAGCCTCAAACTTTTGGTCGACCGCACGGACTTCCGCGAAAATATAAAGCTCGAAGTCTTGCATGTGAGCAAGCATGACCTGTTCGAGGATTTCGAGAATGCTGCCGACATCACCTGCAGCGGCCTGTATAAGCACGTTTACACCGCAGGTTATGGCCAGTTTGGTGGCGAGCCCGTGGCGGCCATGGTCGGCAACTATAGCTTCGGGCCCTCCTCTCCCGACATCAAGCTGCTGAACTACATGGCCTCTGTCGGCGCCATGTCACACGCGCCCTTCCTGACGGCGCCGTCTCCAGAGTTCTTCAACCTCGGCAGTTTTGAGGATCTGCCCAACCTCAAGGAGATCAAGGACATTTTTGCCGGACCGCGGCACGCCAAATGGCGTGCCTTCCGCGAAAGCGAAGACTCCCGCTACGTCGCGCTGACCGGCCCGCGCTTCATGCTGCGCTCCGCCTACCACCCTACGGAACAGGCGATTGAAAGTTTCAACTACGAAGAAGACATTGCCGGGCGCCACGACAACTACCTGTGGGGCAACTCCGCCTTCCTGCTGGCCAGCTGCATCAACGACAGTTTCGCCCGCTATCGCTGGTGCCCGAACATCATCGGTCCGCAATCGGGCGGTGCTGTCGAGGACCTGCCGGTGCACCTGTACGAGGCCATGGGCCAGTTACAGGCGAAAATTCCTACCGAAGTGCTGATTTCCGATCGAAAGGAATTCGAACTCGCCGAAGAGGGCTTCATCGCCCTGACCATGCGCAAGGACAGTGACAATGCCGCGTTCTTCTCGGCCAACTCGGCGCAAAAACCCAAGAACTTCCCAAAGACGCCCGAAGGGCTGCAAGCCCAGACCAACTACAAGCTCGGTACGCAGCTGCCCTACCTGTTCATCGTCAACCGCCTGGCCCACTACATCAAGGTGCTGCAGCGCGAGCAGATCGGCAGCTGGAAGGAGCGACGCGATCTCGAGGCCGAACTCAACAAGTGGATCAAACAGTACGTCGCCGACCAGGAGAATCCTTCAGCGGATGTACGCAGCCGCCGTCCACTGCGTGCTGCCCGGGTAGAAGTCTCGGACGTTGCCGGTGATCCGGGCTGGTACCAGGTCTCGCTCGCCGTGCGCCCTCACTTCAAGTACATGGGCGCGAACTTCGAGATCTCCCTGGTCGGGCGGCTCGACACCCAATGACTGGCTTTTTTGATCGTTTGACGGCTGCTCAATCCGCTAGCAGCGGGCACTCCCGGCAGGAGAACGCCTTTCACAAGATCACCGCCATCAAGCGCCATCTCGAAACACTGCTCAACGCCCGGCAAGGTTGCTCACAGAGCAGCCCTGAACTGGGCCTGCGGGATTTCAATGGACACGATGCGAGCAGCGGCGACCTGCTGGAACAAGTGAGCCTTGATATCCGCCGCACCATCCGACGCTTTGAACCACGCATACAAGTCTGTGCGCTTAAAGCCGTGCCCGATGATCACACCCCACTGGAATTGCATTTCCGGCTGGACTGCCAGGTACAGGTCAATGACCAGGCAGAGCAGTTGCAACTGGAACTGCTGGTCAACGGGCACAACCGCTTCACCCGAGTGAGATGAACCATGTCACTGAAGGACAGATTCAGCGAAGAACTACGCTACCTGCGCGAATTGGGAAACGACTTCGTCAAGGACAACCCGCAACTGGCCCGGTTGCTTGGCGCCGGGGGAAGCGACCCGGATGTCGAGCGCCTGATGGAAGCGTTCGCCTTTCTCACAGCCAGGCTGAGGCTGAAGCTGGAAGACGACCTGCCGGAATTGACCCACCCCATGCTGCAGTTGCTGTGGCCAAACTACCTTCGGCCCCTGCCCAGCGTGACGATCATCCAGTTCACGCCACGCATGCAGGCGCTCAGCCAGGCACAACAGATTGCCAAAGGCTCGAGGCTGTTCTCAAAGCCGGTGGACGGTGTCGCCTGCGAGTTTCGCACCTGCACCCCGGTGAATATTCATCCGTTCGAGATCGACGCGGTTGGCGCGACCCAGACCCTCGACAGCGCAGTGGTCCGCATCCGCCTGCGAACGCTGGTCGAACGGCCATTGAACACCTTGGGCTGTACCAGCCTCGACTTTCACCTCAGCGGCGACCAGCGTACCGCCCGTACGTTGTACCTGTGGATGTCGCAGTACCTCGAGCATGTCTGCGTAACCGTCAATGGCCAGGTCCGCCGGTTGCCGGCCAGCAGCCTCGCCTTTCCCGGTTTCAGTGCTGATGAAGCCCTGCTGCCCTACCCGAAAAATGTCTTTGATGGCTACCGGATCCTGCAGGAATACTTCATGTTCGCGCAGCGCTTCCATTTTTTCACCCTCACCGGGCTGGACAGGCTTTGGCCTGCGGAGCAAAGCAAGCAGGTCGACATCGAATTCCACTTCTGCCGCCTGTTACCCGATTCGCTGCGTATCGGCAAAGCCGATTTCAAGCTGTTCTGCACCCCGGCGGTCAACCTGTTCGAACACAGCGCCGAACCCATCGATCTGTCCAGCAGCAAAGCCCAGTTCGAGCTCAAGCCCAAAGGCTCGGAGCAGTACGCTCACGAGATCTTCAGCGTCGATGCGGTCATCAGCACCCGCACCACCGCGGACGGGAGCATCGGCGAACACCTCAGAACCTTCCGGCCATTCGAGTCGTTCGCCCACGAAATCGAGCACGTGCAAGGCCGCACGGCGTTGTATTACCGCTACACGCTCGAAGAATCCTTGCGCGACCAAGGCGTCACTCACCGCATCGCCTTTGTCCGCGCGGATGCCAACGCCTATATCGGCGAGCTGGAAACCGCGTCCATCGACCTGACCTGCACCAACCGCGACCTGCCGCTGGCTTTGGGCATCGATGACATCAACGTGCTCACCGAGGCTACGCCTCCCCTCGCCACCTACACCAACATCTGCGCGCCGTCACGCCCCTATCGCCCGGTGCTGGACGGCCAGTTGCAGTGGGCGTTGATTTCCAACATGTCACTCAACTACCTGTCACTGCTATCGGTCGATCCCCTGAAAGCAGTGATACGCGCGTACGACTTCGCCGCGCTGCACGACATCCAGCACGCTCGGACCACGCGCAAGCACCTCGACGGCATCCGCGAGATCCATACAGAGCCCCTGGACTGGCTGATCAAAGGGCAGCCCATTCGCGGGCTGCGTACCCGCCTGAAACTGGACCAGGCTGCCTTCCTCTGCGAAGGCGACCTCTACCTGTTCAGTTGCGCACTGGCCCACTTCTTCGCGCTGTACGCCAGCATCAACTCCTTCCACCAACTGGAAGTGATCAACATCACCAACAACGAGCACTACACATGGCCATTGCAGACCGGCAAACAACCACTGATCTAGCCGACAGACTGCTCGCCGACGCGCACCAGTACAACTTCTTCCAGTTGCTGGAACGCTTGTACGGACTGCACGGCGATGACCTTGAACCACGCTGGCCAAGCGAGGCCACCCGGTTGCGGGTACGGCTTGCCAGCGACCCGCGGCTGACCTTCCCGGTTTCGGACGTATACAAAGCCGAACGTATGCCCGGCCAGGAACAGCGCTATCGGGTGTGCACGACCTTCATGGGCTTGCACGGCACCGACTCGCCGTTGCCGACCTATTACCTGGAACAGGTGGCCTACGAACATGCACAGGGTATCGGTGTGCGCCCGGCATTCTTCGATTTCTTCAACCACTACCTGCTCAGCCTGCTGCATCGCATCTGGCGTAAATACCGCTACTACATCCGCTTCCAGCCGGGAGCCACCGATGGCTTCTCTCAGTACATTTTTGCGCTGCTCGGCCTGAACGACAGGCAGTTGCGCGGAAACACCGCGCTGCCGTGGAGCCGGCTGCTCAGCTTCGCGGGTGTCATTGCCAGCCGCAGCCGTGCGCCAGGAACCGTCGCCGGCATCATTGCCCACTGTTTCGACCTCGAGCAGGTCCATATTCGCGAGTTCGAAACGCGTTCCGTATCCACCACGCTGAAGCAATTGGCCTGCCTTGGTCGGCGTAATGGCGAACTGGGCCGCACGTTCATGCTGGGCAGTCGCACGCGTACCCGCAGCAGCAAGTTCACCATCGTGATTGGCGAACTCGACCAGAAGCAGCTGCACGATCTGCTTCCGGGCGGCGTCAACTTCGACCGCTTGCGCGCACTGATCGATCTGTTGCTGCGCGATGGCCTGGCCTATGACCTGGAGCTGCGCCTGAAGCGCAATGCGCTATCCCCATTCTGCCTGCATCGCAGCCAGGGGGCCTACCTGGGCTGGACCAGCTTTGTCGATGACCGCCACGGCCGGGTCTGCCCTGTTGTCCGCTTTCGGGGGCGCGCATGAGCAGCCTGACCTTGAGCGTCATCAATCTCGACCAATTGCAGCACAGCGTGACAGCGCGGCACCGGTTCGAGCGCACGGGCGGCACCATCGGCAGCGAAGCGGCTACCTGGCTACTCACTGACCGCGAGCAGAGCGTGGCGCCCATCCACTGCGAAATCCGCTGGCTGGAGGGCAGCTTCTGTGTGATTGACCACTGTAACCGCACCTACCTGAACGACAGCAGCGTCAGCCTCGGCAAGCGCCCTGCGCGACGGCTTGTCGAGGGCGACCAGCTTCGTGTCGGCAACTATCGGCTGCTGGTTCAGTGCGCACACGCCGATGCACGCCTGGACGCGCTGTTCACCCCTGACCACAGCGTGCTGGACCAGTTGCTCGCCGAGACTTCGGCCCAGGCCTGGCAGCCCAGCCCTGCAGCGCCCCAGGCGGCCAGCGAAATCTGCTCGGTCTTCAGCTGCGACACCGGGAAAGACCCGCTGGCGGCACTGGATGCCGTTGCAGTGACCAGGCCATCGTCGGAGAACCCGCTGCAGCGCCTGATTGCAGGAGAAGGCGCATGACCCGACATCTGTTCACCGCCGCCCTTTGCACCGCGCTGATCGCGCTTGCCGGCTGTACCGCCATGAGCAGGGTGAGCCAGGTGGTCCTGGACCCTTCGCTGCCCATCGGGCCGCCCAAGGATCAGCCGACCGCGGTTGCATTCAGCATCAACGCCAGCCCGACCCTCAATAGCAACCCGAACAGCCTTGACCCCACCGTCGAACCGGCGACAGCCCTGGATCCCAGCCCCTACGCCGTGAGCCTGAGCGCAAGCGACCCTTACGTGCTGGCTGAGAAAGTCGGGACCCTGTTCGAATACCTCCAGGAGCAATTCCCTGCAACCCCGGCCGTGGTTTTGGCCGAGGAAGACGGCGCCGCTCCGGTTCGCTCGCCGCTGGAGGAAAGTACACCCGGCAGCTACGACGACTCGACGGTAGTCCTGACCATGCCGCGCGCCACGAGCGTGGCCAGCGAGGCCGTGGCGACCCCCATCGCCATCAAGATCCTGCAACTGCGTGACGACTCACTGCTACGCAACAGCGTCTATGAATTGCTGGAGCAGGACCCTGCCAAAGCCCTGCGCAGCACCTACATCCGCGATGACGACTACCTGCTGCGGCCCGGCCAGTTCAAGTTCATCCCCTTCGCCCCGATTGAGCCTGACACCCGCTTCGTCGCCGTCATCGGCGACTACCGAAACCAGGAAAACGCCACCTGGCAGCAAGTGCTGCGCATTCCGCCACGCGGTCACCAGATCATTCTGTCGGTGTTGGTAAACGACACGCAGATCCTGCTCAAGGAAGAGGATTGATGAGGCCGACAACCCTTCCCGTTTCGCTTACTCGCGCTGACATGGAGTGCCCATGAGTACCCGTAATCCTGTTCTTTGGCCTGAAGGCCTGTTCGTCAAGCCGCAGCATTTTCAACAGGCAGCCCGCGCCAGCGAAGCAGCCTTGCAGCAACGCCTGGGTAGCCTCAATGCAGCCTTTTATGGCTTCAGCGAACTACAGCTGAACGACGAGTATCTGACCCTTGGCAAAATCGCCATCACCCGGGCCCGGGGCATCATGCCGGATGGCACGGTGTTCGATATTCCCGCCGATCTGCCGCCGCCCCCACCGCTGGAAATTGAAGATGATGGCGCGAGGGACAGCGAGGTGTATCTGTGCCTGCCCTTGCGCACCAATGGCGGGCGTGAAGTGAGTTGGCCCGACCACGCTGCCAACCTGCGCTACATCGCCCAGGCCCAAGAAATCAAGGACACCCACAGCGCTGACGGTGACCTGGTTTCAGTCGACCTGGCCGTTCCCAACCTGCAGCTCAAACGCCAGACCGAAGACAGCAGCGCCTATACCCGCCTGGCCCTGGCACGTATCCTGGAGCGTCGTCCCGACGGCAGCCTGCAGCTGGACGAAGCGTTCTACCCCACCTGTGTGACGGTGCGGGCGATACCGGCGCTGCAACGCTTCCTGGAGGAAATCACCAATACCTTGCGCGAACGTGGGCGCAACCTTGCCACACGCCTCGGCGGGGGGCGCCAGTCGGGTATCGCCGACATCCGCGACTTCAATCTGCTGCAAGCCATGAACCGCTGGTGGCCCTGCTTCCAGCACCTGGCCAGGCAAGCCCAGACGCACCCCGAGCAGCTCTATCTGTGCATGAGCCAGGCCTGCGGTGAATTCGTGACGTTCACCGACCCCGATCGGTTGCCGCAGGAATACCCCGCCTATCACCACACCGCGCTGCGCACCTCGTTCCAGCCACTGCAGGACACGCTACGCCGGGCGCTGAGTACGGTCCTGCAACCACGTGCCGTGTCATTGCCACTGGAAACGCTGGACTACGGCGTGATGAAGGCCACGCTGGACGACCGCCGGTTGATCGATGAGGCCGACTTCGTCATCGCCGTGGGCGCCCATCTGCAACCGCAGGTGTTACGCCAGATGTTCGTGCAGAAAGCCAAGATCACGTCGCTGGAATCGCTGGAGGAACTGGTGCCGTTGCAGCTCCCCGGCATCCCGTTGAATCCCTTGCCAGTGGCGCCTCGCGACCTGCCCTTCCATGCAGGCTTCAGCTACTTCGAACTGGACCGGCGTGATCCAGCCTGGGCATGCATGAAGACGGCAAACGGCTTCGGCATCCATATCGCAGGGGACTTCCCTGGGCTTGAACTGCAGTTCTGGGCGATCAGGAGTGAATGAGATGAAAGGCAACAACACTACCCCCACCGACGCCACATGTGTGGAAAGCGCGCCGCTGCAGGCGGTGCTCGGCAAGCCGTTGCCCCCTGAGCCAGCTGTTTGGGCTGAGCCGGAAGCCTCAGCGCAGACGCCACCGCCGGAACAGGTTGAGGAAGGCTACCCGGCGGATCCGGAATTCCAACTGCGTGGCGGCTACGACAACCTCATGCTGGACGCTGCGGCACCGCTGTTCGGCCTGGTCATACGCCTGCGCACGCTGGACGAGTTGCCCAATATCCAGAAGGTGCACCAGCAAGTGCGCAACCAGATCGAGAATATCCAGGAGGAGATCCGCCAGCACGGCTACGAGCCCGCCCAGGCGCTCGCCTATTCCTACGCCCTGTGCCTGTACATCGATGAAGCGGTCATGGAAAGGCCATGGGGCAAGAACAGTTGCTGGAGCCAGGAACCCCTGCTGAGCATCTTCCACGACGAAACCTGGGGTGGGGAAAAATTCTTCACGGTGTTGTCCCGTCTGATGCAGGAACCCGCACGTTATCAGGACGTACTGGAATTCATGTATTTCGCCTTGTGCCTGGGGCTGAAAGGCAAGTACGCCATCGCGCCAAAAGGCGAAGAAACGCTGAACGCGCTGATCCACCAGCTTCACGGGATGCTTCGTGAACTACGCGGCCCTGCACCCGAAGCGGTATGCGACCCCTACACCCATGTCGCGCCGCGAAATTTCCGCATGAACCGGCAATGGCCATGGTGGAGTCCCCTGGTGATTTCCCTGGTTGCCATGGCCGTGGCCTACGGGATCTACAGCTATCGCCTGCACTTGATTACCACCGAAGTACTGGAATCCCTCAACGGCATTTTGCAGCAGTAATCCAGCTGAAACGTATCATCGACTGCCACGAATTAGCGAGGCGCCCGCCTCGTTGACAAGCCCATCGTTCCCGATGGCCATGCCCTTGCGAGACAGGGCATGTAACCCGTGTAAATCTGGAGTACACAATGGCCTCACCCGCATATTTGAAAGTCACCGGCAAAGTGCAAGGCGATATCAGCGAAGGCGCAAGCACGGCGGCGTCGATCGGCAATATCTACCAGTCCGAGTTTGAAAGTGAAATCATGTTGCAAAAGGTCGAACATGAAATCACCACACCGATCGACCCACAGAACGGCCAACCGTCTGGCAAGCGTGTGCATGGGCCGTACAAGGTGACCTTCACCACGAACAAATCCAAGCCGCTGTTACTGGAAGCAATCTGCAAGGCAGAGTTATTGCCGGAAGTGACAATCAAGCAGTTTCGCGCCACCAGCGAAGACCCCAACGAGCACTATTACACAACGACTCTGACGGACGCGACAATCATCAAGATGCGGACCGAGCAGCCGCATGCACAAGAAGTCACCTCCACACCGCGACATCAGGAGGTGGAACTTTGGTTTTCCTATCGAAAGATAACGGAATGCCACGAAATCTGCGGCACCGAAGGGTCTGACGACTGGCAACAATCCTGACACCCAACCACGCGTCCAGGCATTGGATGATCCGGACGGCTTCGCCGCCCGGATACCTGGAGACCATCAGACGGTGAACAAGGACTGCTCATGCCTAGCCAATCCGACCTGTATTACAGCTTCCAACCGCTTGTTTACCGACCCGCGTTGGAGGTCGTGTCCTTCACCCTCAAGGAAAGTATCAGCCAGAACTTCAAGCTGGAACTGGAACTCATCAGCTACGAACACGACCTCGACTTCGGGCAGTTACTCGACAAGCCGGCATTGTTCACCATCAGCCGTGCGAACTGCCCCTTGCGGCATGTCCATGGTCTGATCAGCGCGTTCAGCCAGGCCGATAGTGGCCCGCATCGCACCCGCTACAGCGCCGTCGTCGAACCGCAACTGGCCCGCGCCGGCCTTCGCTCGAACTGGCGGATCTTCCAGCACAGGAGCGTGCCGCAGATTCTCGAAATGATGCTCAAGCGCCAAGGCATTACTGAATACCATATCGCCAAAGGTTTCGATTACCCGGCGCGGGAGTTCTGCGTCCAGGCCGGAGAAACCGACCTCGCTTTCTTTTCCCGCCTGGCGGCCGAAGAAGGCTTCGTCTATCGCTTCGACCATACCGAAAACAATCACAAACTCATCCTGACCGACCGAGTACTCGCATTCGGAAATATCTCGTCCGCTACACCCCCCGCCAGGCATCACGAAGCAGGCTCCGACCCTGATGACAAGCCTGGCGAACCGCGCCGTGTGCTGTATCAATCGCATGGCGGCGGCGCCCAGGCAACCCCCTGTCTACGGCGGTTGCGCTATAGCGAGCGAGTGCGTACCGCCCGCCAGGTGCAGCGCGACTACACCTTCACCAAACCAGCCTATCGCCTGGAGCAAAGCGCTTCGGGGCCTTTTCTGGAGCACCAGTCCAGCGCCTATGAACGCTTCGATTATCCGGGCCGTTACAAGTCTGATGCCGTCGGCAAGCCGTTTACCGAAAACCGCATCACCGCGTTGCGTCACGATGTACGTATCGCCGAGGTCGAAGGCGACGACCCGCGCTTGCAACCTGGCCTGAGCTTCACACTTGCCGGCCACCCGCGAGACGACCTCAATGTGCATTGGCGAGTGAATGCGGTCAGCCACACCGGCAGCCAGTTCACCAGCCTGCAGGAAGAAGCCGCCGGTGCCGACCAGAGCACCCGCTACCAGCAAACCGCAATGCTGGTCCCTGGCAGAACCGAGTGGCGCCCTGCACCGCTGCCCAGGCCTCGCGTCGATGGTCCCCACATGGCCACGGTGGTCGGCCCGCCCGGCGAAGAGATCCATTGCGATGAGTGGGGCCGGGTCAAGGTCAGCTTCCCCTGGGACCGCGAGAGCCAGAACAACGCGTTCAGCTCCTGCTGGGTGCGGGTATCGCAAGGCTGGGCGGGTGGCAGCTGGGGTTCGATGGCCATCCCCCGGATCGGCCAGGAGGTGATCATCCAGTTCGTCAATGGCGACCCTGACCAGCCGGTGATTACCGGACGTACCTACTGCGCAGATCAACTGCCGCCTTACGACCTTCCCCGGCACAAGACACGCATGACGATCAAGAGCCAGACCCACAAAGGCGATGGCTTCAACGAGCTGCGCTTCGAAGATGAACTGGGACAGGAGGAAGTCTTCATCCATGCACAGAAAGACCAGAACATTGTGGTCAGGCACGATGAGTCCACGCAGATCGGCAATGACCGCAAGGAACAGGTCAATAACGACGAGTCCATTCTGATTGGCCGTGACCGCGCTGAAACCGTTGGCAATGATGAACGCGTCGACATCGGCCATGACGCCACACTCGTTATCGGTCGAAACCAGACAATCAAGATCGCCAAGGACCGGGTTGAAACCATCGGCAACCACCGCCATGACCAGATCGCTGCCAACCACCACACCCGCATTGGCGGCAATCTTGAGCAACAGGTGGAAGGGCATGTTGAGCTGGAGGCCCGCGGTGAAATTCGCAGGCGTACCCAGCGCTATGAGCTGCGTACAGCAGAAGCGGTGGTCATCCAGGGCCCTGGCGGCTCGATCCGGATCGACGCGGCAGGCATAACCCTGGACAGCCCGACAATACGCATCAACGGCCAGGTGCTGCAATCGGCGGATGGAGCAGGCAAGCTGTTCTCCATCAGTGGCGCTCCAGACCCTGGCAAGCCACTGGATCGCCAATGCGGGCGCCGCTCCGATGGTTCCTGCCCGTTGCCCGACTGCCCTTGTCGTAGAGGGCCAGGTCGATGAAAACCACGTCATCAAACACCTTGCCAAGCGTGCAGTTCGGGAAAAGCGCGCGCTTTCTGCTGCTGATGACCAACGTGCTCGAGTACTGGGCCTACCGGCCAATATCCCAGATTCTGCTCAATGGCGAGCTGGTGCCGGCCTATGCCCCTTCGGTACTTGAGCTGGTCAGTGATGTGCGCCGAAACACCCGGCAGGCGTGGCTGTGGAAGCGCAGTGCCCTGGACGAGCGCCACGACTTCGGGCCCCTGCTGGTGTACGTGGCAGACGCGCCCGAACTGCTTGCCCATGCAATCGCTACCTGGATGCCCATTGGCGGTGCCATCGCGCTGGATGCCGATATTGACCTTGGCGGGTTGGCGGACCATTTCACCAGCCTGGTACAGGTTTCGCTTCCCGACCAGGGGCTGGCCACGTTCCAGTTCAGAGCGGATCACCTTGCAGCCTGGCTGGATGCACTGGATGACGATCATCGGGCTGCCTGGCTTGGGCCTGTGACTTCACTGGCCTGGCGAGTCAACTGGGGACCAGCCCACGAGTGGAAGACGCTCGAGCGCAACCCGACCAGCGCTCGTGCCTTCTCGCAGGCTCCACTCTCCCTGAGCAAGGTCGAACTGGAACGGCTGCAGGCAGGCCTGCACGAGCACTTCGTGCTCACCTTGGCTCACGAGGTAGCAGCCCTGCCACAGCATGCCAGCCACACATTGGCGGACATCAGGCAATGGATTGAAAACCTGCTGCCGCAATTGAAGGCGCTGAATTTTCGCGATGAGGAGGTCGCTGGGCAATTCATCAGGCTGATCGCCAGGCACATGTGGCTCATGACCGATGATCAGGCCGTGACGATCTACACCAACCTGAAGGAGTCACCCCAGAGCCGGCTCCACGAACTGCATGCATTGATCGAAAGCGAGGAGCCCGCCCCATGAACGACGCCTCCGTGAGCAGCGCCACCTCCGGCCCTGCCTGCAGCGCACGCGTTCCCATCCTGCCGGTACGCTATGCCATCGTCCCGCGCAGCGGCGACGCTCCCGCCTGCCGCTATGCCGGTGCCGGCTTCAACCTCAAGCAGGATTTCCCCCCGCTGCAGCATTCCGCCTACACCCTGCGCGCCCTGCGCCCGGGCTATGTCTACGTGTTCATGCAAGGCCCCCGGGGCCAGAAGCTGGTCATCCACGAGTACCTCGGCGCAGGCCTCTACAAGGAACTGCGCTATCGCGGCCTGGAGGGTTACCACCTGCGCGATCGCTACCTGTCCAGCCGCACCCTGGGCTGGGTCTGGGCCGACACCTGCCCCGATACCGCCAGCGACGTGTGGATCGGCTACAGCCCGCACCTGTGGACCAACGCCATGACCGCCCGCATCAGCGCTTCGCCAGCCTTGCGCAAACGCCACATGCGCCAGCTGGACATGGCCGAACTCATCAGCGCCAACCAGGCCCCGTCAAGCCAGCCGCATGTCTTGCCAGTCAGTGCCCTGCCCACCTGGGTCGAAGATTTCAAGCCTGCCGCGCGGCGCATGCCCCTGAGCTGGAGCAGCGATCCGCTCAGCGAAACCTTGCCCATCGGCAACCTCGTTGCCATCGGTCGGCACTACCCCTACACCCAGCCGAAGGTACCGGTGGTGGTGGCGCTCGCCGACGCCGAGGGCATGGCCCTGGACTTGAGCCTGTCGGTGTCCGCCTACCAGCACCAACTGCGCGACCTGATGC
>Ga0209370_1000244_pt1 | contig 97098 bp, 86 predicted proteins | sample AgamicAtPrz_FD_187164 | JGI IMG/M metagenome (GOLD analysis project Ga0209370, IMG submission 187164) | Agave microbial communities from Guanajuato, Mexico - At.P.rz (SPAdes) (version 2) | ecosystem: Host-associated > Plants > Phyllosphere > Phylloplane/Leaf | place: Guanajuato, Mexico...
TGTAAATTCGCCAAAAGATGATTTTGCGTATAGTATTGATCCGCTTTCTAGACAAGGCTACTTCAGTTCCAATAAAGACGGCGGACAGGGTTCTGATGATATCTATAAATTTACAGAAATACGCCAATTGAAATGCCTGCAGGAACTAAATGGCGTAATAACAGATTCTCAAAGCGGTGTTGTGCTTCCGGGAACCGAACTTACCTTGTATGAAAATCAAAAAATTATAAAATCGAGCATTTCCAATAGTAGTGGAGAATATACGTTTGCCGTAGAATGCGGAAAAAATTATATGGTGAGAGCTCAAAAGATAGAATACGAAACAAAAGAAGAACTGGTAACCATTGGAAAAGTATCTGGAAAAACCAGTCTTCCCATTGCGCTTGACAAATCAGTCTGCAAGGTTACCGTTGGAGATGATTTAGGGAAATGTTTTGGCATTAAAATGATTTACTTTGATTTGGATAAATATAATATCCGTACTGAAGCTGCGATCGATTTAGAAAAAATATTAGATGTATTAAACCAGCATCCGAATATGAAACTAGACATCCGTTCTCATACAGACAGTAGAGCTTCACACCAATACAATCTGAGATTATCTGATCAAAGAGCAAAAGCTACTTTAAACTGGCTGATCAAAAACGGAGTCGCTCCTAATCGTTTAACAGCAAAAGGATATGGCGAAACAGACCTTATAAATAAATGCGTCGACAATGTTCCGTGTACAGAAGAAGAGCATCAAGCTAATAGACGAAGCGAATTTATAATTACAGGGATCTGATTTTTCTAAGATAATTTTTATATTAGCTTGACTTAATTAATACTATGATAGTGTCTGTTTTGTGAAGTGCTTCTTTCTGAACCAAAATGCTAAGTTAACTAATGCTATAAGAGCAGGGACTTCTACCAAAGGACCTATAACGCCTGCAAAAGCCTGGTCACTGTTTATACCAAATACGCCGATTGCCACAGCAATAGCTAGTTCAAAATTATTGCCGGTTGCCGTAAAAGCTATAGAGGTTGTCTTTGAATAGTCAGCTCCAAAATATTTACCGATGAAAAAGCTGACGATAAACATTAAAGTGAAGTAAACCACAAGCGGAATGGCAATACGTACAACATCCATCGGAATCTGAACAATCAGTTCTCCTTTAAGACTGAACATTACAATTATTGTAAAGAGTAGTGAAATAAGTGTAATCGGCGATATAAAAGGCACGTATTTAGTGTTAAACCATTCAGAACCTTTCAAAGCTATCAAAGTATAACGGCTTATGATTCCCAGAGCAAATGGAATACCCAAATAAATGCCCACACTCTCGGCAATCTGAGCAATGCTGATATTCACCTCAAAACCATCATATCCAAAATAGGGAGGGAGAATGGTGATAAAAATGTAAGCATATACACTGTAGAGCAACACTTGAAAAATACTGTTAAGCGCAATAAGCCCTGCTGCATATTCACGGTTTCCGTCTGCCAGATCGTTCCATACCACAACCATTGCAATACAGCGTGCCAAGCCGATAAGAATTACCCCGATCATATATTCGGGATATCCATTTAAAAAGAGCAGGGCTAATAAAAACATCAATACAGGTCCTACAATCCAGTTTAAGAATAAAGAGGCTCCTAAGATTTTTGTGTTTTTGAAAACCTCCCCCATCTGCTCATACTTAACTTTAGCCAAAGGCGGATACATCATCAGGATAAGCCCTATTGCCAATGGAATGTTTGTAGTGCCGCTGGAAAAAGAATTAATGAAGTCTCCGCTTGAAGGAATAAAGTATCCTATTGCCACGCCTATTGCCATAGCAAGGAAAATCCAAAGGGTTAAGAAGCGGTCTAGGACGCCTAGTTTTTTACGTTCGACGGCTGGAGCACATTTATTTGCTGACATTTTATTTTTTTATTTGTGAGAATACGTAAAACATTTCAGTTCCAATCTGAAGGCTGCGCTTCAGATAAGTTTCTTTCTGCTGAGGCGTACCGTCAGAAATTTTTGGATCTTCGAAGGTAATCGGGATTCTTTTCTCAGCGCCTGCTATGAACGGGCATCCGCCGTCAGCCTGCGAACAGGTCATTATTGCGGCAAATCCACTTTCAGGATTGAAATCATCATCATACGTTTTAGAAAAACCGATAACAGGAAGTTCATTAGCTGAATATTTTATTGAATAGATAGGGTTTGTTTCCTCTGAAAGAGTTTTGATCTTAAATCCTAAATCACCTAAAGTTTGGGCCACCATCGGGAATAGGGCAGTAGCTTCGGTTCCTCCTGAATAGCATGAGACATTTTTTATATCGTAATAGGCAGCGGCAGTCTGCGCCCATACCTGTGACAGATGACTTCTTCTTGAATTGTGCGTGCAGATTAGATTTAGTCTGATTCCCAGCTTACTGTCTGCTTTAGTCTGAATAAAGTCAATTAGTGGCTGCAGGATTGCTTTACGTTCTTCGGAGATCTGTTTAAAATCAAATGATTTAACCGTATTCTCAATTTCTGGATATAGCATAGTTTTATGGCTGTAATGTTTTATCAATTCTCAATTCTCAATTCTCAATTCTCAATTAAGATATTAACAGCATCCTCCGCCTAGAGTACATGAAGAACCGTTGTCAATATTTAACTGTGATAATTTCACTTTAGGTTTATCTGACGGAATACCGCACTGTTCCTGAGCTAGACAGGCTGTCTTTTTATTGAGTAAAGTGAAGTTTCTGCCGTTAAAATCCAAATCATATTTGCCAATAGTAGTATTCTGGTATTCAACTTCAATTTCATGATTTTCAATTCCTAGTACTTTTTCTGAAAGCTCAATGATGTGGATCAGCTTTTGCGGTTTAAGCCTGTGTTCGTAATCGTTAGCATCCCAAAGCTGAAAGTTCACAACAGTTTCCTTTCTCACTGTTCCACCACAGTCGATGAAGTTTTTGGTAACCAATCCTACTTCAGTTACGTGAAAATATTCTGGTACAAATGTCCCGTCAGGCAGCTCAAAATTTACTGCTTCCACAGTTTTAAGCACTTCTTTAATTTCTGAAAGTTTCATAATTTTTTATATTTAGTTAAACTATATTTTTTATTAAATAATAACAGCGCTTCTTCTTTCAAGAAGAATAGTATCTCTCCATATGCCATTTTGTTTTCCGATTTTCTCCCTTGTTCCAAGTATCTTGAAGCCTGCTTTTTCATGGATACTAAGACTTGCTGCATTTTCAGGAAATATTCCTGCCTGGAGGGTCCAGATTCCTTCTGCTTCACTCTGTCGTACAAGTTCATTTAAAAGGTTAAGCCCGATTCCTTTTCCTGAATGTGCAGGATCAACATATACACTTACTTCTGCAACACCTGCATAAACACAGCGAGAGGAAACAGGGGTAAGGGCAGCCCATCCAATTACTTTACTATCTTCCTGCATTGCAATTCTACAAGATGCGAGATGTGACTGGTCCCAGTCTTCCCATGATGGAGCGCTAGTTTGAAACGTGGCATTACCAGTATCAATCCCTTTTTGGTAGATTAACTTAACCTGATCCCAGTCTTCGGCTAAAAGTTTTCTTATTTCCATATCTTTTAAATTAACAGCATTCGTTTTTCTTTTTAGCAAGGTGATCTGAAATATGCTCAAAGAAACCTTTTAACTTTTCAAGTCCAGGTTCATTAATACAGTAGCAGATAGAATTTCCTTCAATACTTCCTTTAATCAAACCTGCATTTTTCAATTCTTTCAAATGCTGTGAAACTGTGGGCTGTGAAAGAGGAAGTTCGTTTACGATATCCCCGCAGATGCATGCATCCACTTTTAATAAATATTCCATAATAGCAATACGCGCAGGATGGCCTAGCGCTTTGGCTAAAACAGCCAGCTCGTTCTGGCTTTCAGTAAAATAATCTGTTTTTGTTGCTCCCATTGTATTATATTTATATTGCAATATTACGATATAAGATTTAATAGACAATTGTTTTATGCTTAAATTTTTAATTGTTGGTTATTTGGAAACTAACTTTTTTTAGGAAAGTCTATAAAATATTATTAAGGTAAACAGTCCAATCCTAGTATTTATGCGACATGTCTGTGGTTTGAATCCCAAATAGTTAACTTTACCAGGTCCGCAAATTACTGATGTCTGTGTAAAAGTGATAAACAATACTAAGACGCAAAAAAAACGCTAAAACTAATGTTTTAACGTTTTTTAAGTGACAGCAACAAGACAAATTCTATAAAATTTATGGATGATTTCAAGATATTAGTTTCCTATATGTTATATCTGATTCCAATGGCGATGTAAGTTTGTTTTAGATGTCCTGCTGGGGATTGATGCGAACTCAATTCTAATTTTAATTTGATGTAAGGGCTTCAAGCATTTGTGATTTTTACCCGACCGTTCGGAAAATATTCCGTATCCGTTCCTAATATTAATAAAACTGGTTTTTAAATATGTTATTGTAAAATTTACGGTGCGTGTCATAATCCGACGATCGAGTCATTTAATGATTTCTAATAAATTATTTTAGAGCATAATTTATATAGCCACCATCTGCTAACAGCTCCGTTCCAGTAATAAAACTTGCATTATCTGAAGCAAGAAATAATACTGTTTTTGCAATTTCTGCTGGGTCGCCTAATCTCTGCATTGCTGTAGCGTTCGACAGAAATTTTTTAGCGTCTTCTGGTACAGCTTTATGAAGTCCTGGCGTAGAAACTGGTCCTGGACTCACAATATTGACACGGATTTTTTTTCCTGCTAATTCGTTTGCAGCGATTTGAGCAATTTTATTTAATGCCCCTTTTGTAGCCGAATAGATGCTGCTTCCTAAATTTGCAGCTGTTGCAACGGTTGAAGATGTAAAAATTACCGACGAACCTTCTGCCAGGTAAGGAAGCATTTTCTGAAGCGTAAAGAAATGGCCTTTAACATTGGTGTTAAACTGCGCATCAAAATCAGCCTCTGTTACTTCTTCTATTGAACTAAAGGTTGCTATTCCTGCATTTAAAAAAAGAGTATCCAATTTATTTCGGCTTTCTGCAAAAGCTTTTTCCAGTAGCGATAGATCAGATAAATTTGCAGTATCAGCAGCGATCGATTTTAAATTAAGACTGTTAATTTCTTTACTTGCATTCTCAAGATTTTCCCTATTTCTTCCAGTGATCCAGACGTTAGCGCCTGATTTTATGAATTCTTTTGCTGTTGCTAATCCAATTCCTGTAGTTCCTCCTGTTATAAGAACATTTTTATTCGTGAAATTCATTTTTTTATATTTTAAATTTATATGAGCAAAGTTAATTCAGTTGAGTTTATTTTTGTTACTTTGTAACCAAAAGTAACAGTAACGTTTGAGAAACAAAGTAACTTATGAGTAACGAATGTCAGGTTGAGCACAAAAAAGAGATAATGGCTGTCCATGATACAATGGATATATTGAATGGAAAATGGAAAATTTCTATAATTTCATCGATCTGTTATAATAATAAGAGAAGATTTACCGATATTTTAAATGATGTAAATGGTATTTCTAATAAAATGTTAAGTAAGGAATTGAGGGATTTGGAAATAAATAAATTGATTAAACGCACAGTTCTAGATACTCAGCCTGTTACCATTCATTATCAGCTGACGGAGTATGGATTAACATTAAAAACGATAATAAATGATCTTGCAGAATGGGGAATAAAACACCGAAAAGTCATTATTGATGGTTAACAGGTATATTATTTTTTATAAAGGGATTTGACTTAATGGCTATTTCTATATCAATGAAAGAACTGGAGGACTTCGTGAAGGAAAATTATCTTAGGAGTTATCGGGTAAATATAGACAGGGGCTATTAATTTATTATTATGGTGCTTCATAGTAGTCAATAGATCAAAATAAAACAAATGGAGATCTGTTATAATCTATATAGGAAAGCAGAAAAAAATCCCATTTTGAGAGAAATGGGATTTAAATTTGTGACCTCGACAGGACAAATTACAACATCATTTTTGGATGATTTGAAGAGATTGGCTTACTATAAGTAGGGTCTGTCTTCCATTGGCTTTGTATTTTTGGTTTAGATGTCCTGTTGAGAACTGAAAGCAAATGGACCGTAAAAAAAAGAAGTCGTTACCCCTCTTTTTATTAATATGGCCCTAGCTTTTTGTGGAAAAAAGATATCCATTCCAATTTTGTATTTGGAAGATTTGAAAATAGATATTAACTTAGTCCCGAACCCGCTTTAACAGAGTGGGAATGTTATGAATAGATCTGATTTGATACAGCATATAACAGCAGATAATCTTTTGCTCTGGCACTTCTCAAAATCAATATAAGACTTACAGCTGTCTTTTATTTTCAAAAAAATGGAGTTGGAAAACCATTTCAAAAAACAAGGCGAAACCGAAAAGCCAACGAGTAGGATAAAGAAAAAAAATATGGAAAAATTAAAATTAGCAACAGTAATACTGCTTTTTACTGCTTTTGGTATGAATAAAGTGCAGGCACAGGTAGTAGTGGGCATTGCCTACAAGCCTATGTACGGAAACTGCAGTCAGTTTAATCAGGCTGTAGGGTATACCTACGAAGCAGGCAAAGGCGGTAATGAAATGCGGGAAGAAGTAACAAGAAGATTAGAGCAAAATTACAATGTTTCGGGTTCTGCCATTATGATATTTTCATCTTATGACCAGAAAAATGCTGTTATAATCCGCTATAAAAAACAGATAAGCGGATATGACTGCACGAAGCTTGCTTATGCTGCGGGTTTTGGCAATAGCTACGACGATGCTTTCAATAATGCGGTAAAAGAAATGCGCTTGTATTATGCAGGAAGTGATTACCAACAGGAAATATGGATTCATTAATAAAGAAGGGAGGATATATGATAAAAAAACTACTTTTTATTTTCGTGCTAGCAACAAGCTTAGTACCCGCACAGGCACAAACGGTACCCGACCGAAAAACCACTGTAGAGTATATCACAAAACTTTTCAATGATGTGAAAGATTTTGAATATAAATTAAAAGACGGTACTATCTACGCAATAGACGGAAAAACCATATCAGCCTACAGCGCCATACAATTTATAATATCGATAGGAAATGGAAACTATGAAACTAGCTTAGGTTATTGTTTTGATACAAGAGATTCGAAAAAATTATCTTTTGGCCAGCTGTATATGAAAATAGACTGGGCAAAGATGATAAAAATAGAAGACAGCGAGGCGGCGGATGATTCTGCTGTGAAATTCTTATATATTACGTTTACCCCTAACAGTGTATTGGAAAGGGGATATTATGAGGAATTTAATCCATATGGCAATATATTGCGGTCCAAACCTGATAAAGGAACAAGCAGTATTTACTTTCCCTACAAAAATGAATCAGGTGTTAAAGAAAGGCTCATTAAGGCACTTAATCATTTAAGTAATTTAGACAAAAAAGAGAAATTAAAAAACGACCCTTTTGGCAATTAAGACTTTAAAGCTCGACAGTACAGTCTATTTTTAAAATGAACATTTAGAACATATTTTTTTAGTGCTCTATTTTTTATTTAATGTGATTCTAAAAAGAAAATTAAAGTAAAAAATAGCCCAACTTACTTTATAAAAAAAAATAAAAAAAAAGGCGCCAATTGTCTTCAATTGGCGCCATTTGGCTTTGTGACCTCGACAGGACAAATTACAACATCATTTTTAGGATGATTTGAAGAAATTGGCTTTCTATATGTAGTGTCTGTCTTCAATTGGCTTTGTATTTTTGGTTTAGATGTCCTGTTGGCGATTGATGCAAAAAATTATAAAAACTCAATTTGTTTGCGGTATTAATCTAGAATACAATTCTACAATTATTATGAGGGATTTGAAAAGATTGTTATGCTTAAGGCTAAATTGACTTTCTTTGGCTCAATGAATTACTATAAGCGATTTAGGTTTTATGGCACACGGTAATCCCTTTCAAAGAACTAACGGGAAGATAAATGTTTATTAGAGCAAATGGTATTCAAAAGTTTATTTATTTTCGTAAACAAATTAAAGAATTTCTGCTTCTATTAGTCCTTTTTGAAATTGAAGTTTTAATATAATCTGCTGTAATTTTGCAAAGAATATTCATAAAAGTAAGTATCTTTTTTTCTAATTCATCAGTTTAATAAAATATGCAATCTTAATATGGCTGGACAATTAATAAACTACTTAGAATCTTTTACTTTTATTGAAAAAAAAGATAAATTGTTTATAGAAAACGTATTCGACAAACGTGAATACAGGGAAGGTGATTATCTTATAGATCCAAATAGTATCAGCAGAGAACTTTTTTTTGTTTGTAAAGGAGTATCGAGGATTACTGTTGTAAAAGAGAAGGGGAATGTTGTAACTAACTTTTTTTTTAAAGAAAATCAGTTTTGTACAATTTTAAAAAGTTTCACAAATCAAACACCGGCAGTTGAAGCCATTCAGGCAGCCTGCAATATTGAAGTTCTGGTCATTTCTAAGGAAAATTTATTGCTTTTGAATGATAATTTACCTTATATAGGAAAACTCATAGATCAAATAATACAACGTGCTGTTCTAGATAAAGTTGAATTAAGAAATAGTTATTTAGGCCTTGATTCGACTGCTCGATATCAATTATTTCTTAAACAGCAGCCACAAGTTGCAAAACTTGTATCTCTAAGCAGTATTGCATCCTATCTTGGTATTACTCAGCAGTCCTTAAGCAGAATACGTAAAAATACCCACTAAACTTTTTGTTGTTTTCTAAATGCAGTTAAAGATATTCTATAACGAAAATTAAAGAAAACCGATAAAATTCGTTTTTACCAATTGGTAAATGTGTTTATAAGTTTGCTAAATAATTTTGTGATATAAAATTTAATATAATATATCATGAAAAGTGAATTAAGAACAAATGAATTATTAAACAATAAAAAAATTGTAGTTTTAGGAGGAAGTTCAGGTCTTGGATTTGCTGCGGCAAAAGCAGCTAAAGATGAAGGAGCATGTGTTACAATAGTATCGAGTAATCAAAAAAGATTATCAGCAGCCTTAAAATTACTTTCCGATGAAACTACAGGCTTTACAACCGATTTAAGTAAAGAGGAAAATATAAAAAATCTTTTTTCACAGATAGGAAATTTTGATCATCTAATTTATACAGCAGGTGAAAACATTAGCATGAATATGATTGATGATATGAATATAGAAGAAGCTAAAAACTTTTTTACTATTCGTTTTTGGGGAGCTCTTGCAGCGATTAAATACGGAAAACAATTTTTAAACAAGGGTGGTTCAATTACATTAATGAGCGGTAATTTTGGACAACGTCCTAGTATGGGATATAGTCTTGGAGCTAGTATTTGTGGAGCTATGGACGCTTTTACCAGAGCCATGGCGATTGAACTAGCTCCTATAAGAATAAACAACATTGCTGCCGGGGTTATTAAAACAAATTTATGGGACAATTTAAAAGAGGAAGATCGTATTGGATTCTATAAATATATCGAAGACACTTCTTTATTAAAAAGAGTAGGAGAGCCAGAAGATATTGCGCAAGCTTTTCTATATCTTATCAAACAGCCTCATACAACAGGCCAATCTCTTATTATAGATGGTGGAGCCGTATTAGTATAAAAAAAAGTATTTAAAATGCCAAGAAACTGTAAAAATCATTTGAGTTTCTTGGCACTAGTTATTATTTTAAAAGTTATATATCAATAAAATAAACAATATTGATGCAGGATTAGAAAACAAAGCTTAAAACAAAATAAATTGTTTAAATGTATTAAACGAATTTAGCCAATTACTTTTATCATCTCTTGTTCTCAATTAGTCCGCTCGCATAGTGATAAAATTAATTTGTGCAAGTAGCACTTGCACAAATTATCTCGAATCATCATATTAGGTTACTTACTAAAGCATTATTTTAAAGAAAGCAAGAATGGTTTAAAGTCTTCAATTTTAGTGAGAGTAGAAAAAAATGGCGCCAATTATCTTCAATTGGCGCCATCTGGCAGTGTGACCTCTATGATATAAATTCACACAAATTTCATTCAGAATTTAAAGAAATTAGCTTATTCTAAGTGAATTTGTAAAAAAATATTTTTCCAGCTAATTCTTCTGCTGTAAATACTGGTTCTTTAAAACTTTTGTATAGCGTGAGAAAAACTTTACTGTCTTTTTTAAGATCCTAGCCAGTCAGGCCATTTTTATTTCAATTTCAGGGGCAGCTTACCAAAATGCAATTGTTTAAATGCTGTTTCCCAGCCGGCATAAAAACCTGCGCTTTCAAACTAGTGAAGCCGGCCTTATGGGTCAGCTTCGCTTGTTTAAATATCTGTTTTATAATGGCACTACAGGCCAGTGTCATAATCACTCCAGGAGGCGGTGCCTTCCGGTTCTGCCATTTTCACTTCTTCGCTGCGCATCTGGCTCATCTGCTGGTTCACTTTATCCATCTGCTCCAGTTCAGCATTGTAGGTGTCCTCATTGTCGGTCAGACCTTGGGTCTCTTTGACATACGTCTGCGGATCTGGGATATACTGCCATTCTTTGGACATATCGGGCATCTCGCCTGTGTTCCAAGGGGCCTGAACGCTTTTTTCAGGTGAAAAATTAAAATACTGTTGGGTAAAGCGTGGATCAGCCTGAAGCACTCCAGGAGGGAAATTAGGCTGGATCGAATCGAGTGCGGCTTCAAACATTTTGTAATGTGCCACCTCACGGGTCATCAAGAAAGACAGAGTCTCTTTGACATAAGGGTCGGTGGTGAATTTCATCAGATGCTCGTATACGAGCTTTGCGCGCGATTCAGATGCGAGATTGCTCCTCAAATCCACCGTAAGATCGCCGTTGGAGTGGATGTAAGAGGCGCACCACGGAATGCCTTGACTGTTTTTAAGTGCTGGACCGCCTCCGGCAATGATCGGAAATTGCGGATTTGCAGTAAGCGCAGCATGGATGATGGTTTCCTTTGCGGCCTTCCCGTCAAGCACCTGCATGATTTCTGAGGAGTCGGCGGCATCCTTCAGCTCTCCGTTTACGCCCTTCAGGAGCATTTGGATAGTTGCCCCCACGATTTCAAGATGTGAAAATTCTTCTGTGGCGATATCCATCAGCATGTCATATTTGTCAGGATGCGGCTGCTTGGCATTAAAAGCCTGTGTAAAATACTGCATTGCGGCGGCCAATTCGCCATTCTCGCCGCCAAACTGCTCAAGCAGAATGTTGGCGAATGCCGGGTCGGGTTTCGATACCCTCGCATTGAATTGTAAGTCTTTAGAATGATGGAACATAATTTTGATTTTAGAAATTGATAATTTTATGGAATTAAAATCCAGCCGGCGCTTTACGGATAATCCATAAGAGATTGGATATTATGCACAGTGCCTTGCGCTGGGGTCTTACCTCTACATGACGCCTTTGCTATTCATGGCGAAGTAGTGCTGGTCAACTGGTATCCTGACGCTGATTTGAAGCGGGCGAAAGATACATCTCTGAGAGAAGCCGAAACTATTGGTCTGACTTCAATCCATTTTAGTTTTCAGCAAATGACGCCAAATGATGCAAGTGCTTTTTATACAATTATCGCCTTTTATTACATTTTTACATCTTCGACTTAGTACTATTAGGAAAATATTTAATTATCGGAAATGAGTTAGTTAGTTAGTTAGTTAGTTAGTTAGTTAGTTAGTTAGTTAGTTAGTTAGTTAGTTAGTTAGTTAGTTAGTTAGTTAGTTAGGATTGTCTTCTTTTTCTCAGGCTTCTTTATTTCTGGTTTTCGCGGGTGGGGAGTAGACCATTTTTTTCGCTTCAGTCTAGCAAGAATTACAATTGAAAAAAATGAGAGCGAGAAATTCAAATAATTTTGAAATATTGAGCCATTATAGAATGAGATTTCATTTTCTGAAATTGAATACATCTAAAAAAATAAGATATTATTAACTCATATTTTCGCTTCATTCTTGGTGTTCGAATCCTGTTAACTTATCGAATTATAAATTAACTATCTGTGCTGTTTTTTATATAAATATATACACTGAAGCAATTTTGCTATTATTTTAAAGAAAGAAAATAAAATCAAAAATGATTAAAATTCAGCCGTGTTTACTAGCATAAATAAAAAATGGCGCCAATTGTCTTCAATTGGCGCCATTTGGCTGTGGTGACGGGGACAGGACGAATTTCAACATCATTTTTGGATGATTTGAAGAGATTGGCTTTCTATATGTAATGTCTGTCTTTCATTGGCATTAAAAAATTGGTTCGGATGTCCTGAGTAGGATTGATGCAAAAATTGTAAAAACTCAATTGATTCATCGCATTAAACTGATATATAAATTTACAAAATTTATGCAGGATTTTAAAAGATTGTTTAAGTTAAGGCAGGATTGTCTTTCTTTGGCTGTATGAATTATTTGATTGTTGTTCCACTGGAGCATTTCTATCCTAATTGGTGCTTTTAAATGAGTTTTTCGTAAAAGCAATAAGCCCGAAACAAATCGGGCTTATTGTCTTCAAATTTAATTATAATTCTAAACTTTTGGATGCATCGTAATTAAACTAGTTTTTTGCAAGTTATGCAAGACTTTCTCCTATTCGGAGATGGGTACTGAGAACAACCCTGTTCCAAAGATTGATTGTTATGACGGCCGTTATTATATCTGCTATCTGGCTTTCACTGAAATACTGTAAGGCCTTTGTATAGGTTTCATCCGTTAATCCGTTCTCATGAATTAATGTTATCTCTTCAGTTACCGCGAGCACCACTTTTTCCTCTTCTGTAAAAATGTCCCCAGCTTCTCTCCAAGCACTCAAGAGAAAAATGCGCTGGTTTGACTCGCCGTTTTTAACGGCGTCCTGAGTGTGGATGTTGATGCAGTAGGCACAGCCGTTGATCTGCGAGGCACGTATCTTTATGAGTTCTTTGGCTGTCTTGGATATGGAAATTTTTGAAAGGTAGCTTTCAAGTCCTATCATCGCTTTTAGTGCATCCGGAGCGGCCTGCTTAATGTTAAGTCGTTTTTGCATTGTATTATTCTTTTAAAATTGTTCAATGCAAAATTCAATAATAGGGAAAGGAAAAAACTTAAACTGGTTTAAGAAAGAAGCCTTTTGCGTATTTCGCTCAAGTATTCGGGCGTGAATCCTAGATAGGAAGCGATGAGGTATTGGGGAACACGCTGGATGAATTCGGGGTGGTTTCTGACTGCCTGGAAATAAAACTCTTCCTTAGAGAACGAGAAAAGAAATTTGATGCGTTTCTGTGCGGCTGCATAAGCCCTCTGGTAGACAAAACGGAAATAGCGCTCCATTACCGGAAACTCTTCCAGCAGCTTCTGCTGCTTCTCCAAAGTGATGTAAAGCAATGTTGATTTCTCTACTGCCTGAATATAAAATTCTGTCGCGAGCTGGTTCTCGTAGGCAAAGTTATCGGTAAGCCACCATGTTTCTATGGCAAATTCCGTGGTTTGTTCGGTACCTTTCTCGTTAATATAAAACTTTCTAAGCAGGCCGTCCAAAACAAAATAATGATGACGGCAGATCTGTCCCTCCTTTAGCAGGTTCTCTTTTTTACACGTTTGTTTTATGTCGAAGAATTTTTTGATTTGCTCAAAGTCATTGTCTGATACCTGTGCAAATTTGGCTATATGGTTTTTGAGTATATTGGACATCTGGAGTAAATGACATATTGGTTTTGACTGTTCGGCCAGCTTTTTTAATCGGAATGGCATCGCTGGCAGGCTCTTAAGCAAATATAGCAATAATATACTTAAATACGTTTTGAAATCAGATTTCATTATTTGTCATTAAATAGTAATTGAAAGCAATTTGGAGATTATATAGAGTCAATTTCTATAATATTCTGGGGGTTCGAATCCTGTTAAGTTATCGAATGATAAATTAACTATTTGTATTATTTTTCATCTAAATATACACGCTGAAGCAATTTTTCTATTATTTTAGAGAAAGAAAATAAAAGCAAAAATGACTCAAAGCCACCGTATTTATTAGTGTAAATGAAAAAATGGCGCCAATTGTCTTCAATTGGCGCCATCTGGCTGAGTGACAGGGACAGGACAAATTTCAACATCTTTTTTGGATGATTTAAAGAAATTGGCTTACTATATTTGGTGTCTGTCTTTCATTGTCTTTGTAAATTTGGTTTAGATGTCCTTTCGGGTATTGATTGAAAATATATTTGATTTCCCAAATAATATTTTAATAATTATTGTTTTCAAATAAGCATTAGTTAAATAGGTAACTTTACCTGTTTTTTTATTCTTTTCAGATTTTATCAATACAATTCTGGATGTATCTACCGCCAAAAGAAATAAATCAAAGGTTTTCTTTTTTCTAATGCCGTATCCCGGAGAACTTTTCCAGCTGTCCGGGATCTAACATCAAAGGATGATAATGGAATTTTTTTTGACTCTCGTTAAGACTGCACCTGATTTGAAGTTTCAGGCAAGTCTTCTCTTTTGCCTGATGGCTTATCTGTATTTGATATTGATGCTTATTATATCAGAAGCCAGGTCATTGGATCTATTGTAATGGCCGTAGCGTATCTCCAGTGTATTCCAGTGTTTCATTCCAAAAATACCGTCAGGCGGGGTAAATTTTAACCCCATTCCCACAAAACTGCTGTTGAATTTCGATAAGTCATAGTTGCTAGTGTAATACTCATCTGCGGCAGTATGTTCGCCGTATGGTTTGAAATACTTAGCCGCACTCTGAGAGTAATACCTGTAGAACGGGCTGAGCGAAAAAGCCTGGGTCAGTTTTACAGGAATTTCAAGATCAGCAGTATACGCTTTTAGATTCCAGTCATCGGTATAATAGCGGTAATAGGCCCTTATGATGATGTTGTCCCCCATAAAATAGCTGGCCCTGATTCCGAGAGGAATTTTAAAACGCGTATCGGGCATTTTTTCCTGATGCACTGAGCCATCTGCAAAATAAACCCTGTGGAAGGGAAGGCTTAAATACCCATTCTGGCTGATTACATCCCCGACAAGCATTACCTGAAGCCTTTGATTGATAACCTGTGAGTAGCTCAAGGTTCCGGCAAAGGTGTTTCTGTTGGCACTGCCATAACCTTCACTGCCAGGATCTCTAAGCTCTATAGGCTCAATAAGCTTCAGCTGGTCGATAAAAGTTTGGAAGCGTGCCGTAAACTCTCCGTTCCTGTCTTTTGTTTTCTGAGAAAAACTGATGTTTCCCCCAAAGGACTGGTAGTCAAACTCAGTGGAAGAAGAAACGCCAATACCAATAGTGCGGCCTTTCTGTTCGTTCTCTCTAAGATAGGTCAGCGATGGATAAAACCTGTTATCTGATGAAGAGGCTGAAGAGTTGGCACTCAGGTCGATCATATCAGAAGAGGCAGAGGTATAGTGGTCAATTCCCGCTTCGATGTCAAAGGTATGCTTGATGCCTGTCTGCCCATATTTGATCAGTCTGACATCAATGGTGTTGGCAATATCGGTAAGCTTCTGGGTTCCGATGCCTCCAGTTACGGCGGAATGATTGCCATTCTGGCTGTAATAGCTCGATACGAGATTTACCTCTTCAACTTTAAGCTTTCTGCTTTTATAGCCTGTAGAATCAACTGGGATATCCTGCGCTCTTGACTGGAACAATGCCAGCAACGCTGCTCCTGTAAGAAATACTCTTTTCATCTTTAATAAGGCATAAAATTAATTGCATCCGCAGCCTCCGCCGCTTTTTCCTGCATTTGCCCCGGAAGCTCCTTCTCGGTAGGATTGGAAACTGAGTTCCGTTTTTTCGATTTTCCTGTTCGAAAGCACCATTTCAGAATCGTTGAGTTTTCCTTTCTGGTATTCCTTTACACTGGTACAGGAACCAAGCAGCAGGCCCGCAAGAGCGGCACTGCATAACAATGCGAGATTTTTTTGCGTTGGCTTTTTCATTTCAGATTAATGTTTTTGGATGTGTAGATCTTATTGCTCTCGTCAATTATAATACAATATAAATCAGGAATCTGATCTATTAGGAATAATCCAGCCCTGATGCCCATAACAGCTATGGGTGTAGCCATGGCATCTGCAAATTCCGCGTTTGAGGCGATAATAGTGACGCTTTTTATTCCTCTTATCGGAAGGCCTGTTTTTGGGTCAATTGTATGCGAATATTTTTTGCCGTCTATAGTTATGTACTTTTCATAGTTTCCCGAAGTGGCCACCGCTTTGTCGGATATCTCCATGTAGGAGAATGCGGCATTGGGAGAGTCCGGATCTGCCACTCCGATTGTCCACTTCCGGCCGTTGGGTTGCAGCCCCCAGGCAGAAAGGTCTCCGCTGGCATTAATGATGCCGCTTTGCACGCCCCGCTTAAGCAAGACCTGTTTGGCCATTTCGGCGGCATATCCTTTTCCGATTCCTCCAAAACCTATCCTCATCCCTTTTTCCCTTAGAAAGACAGTCGTGTTTTCCCTGTCAAGGATGATGTTTCGGTAATCGATCAGATGCACCATCTTTTTTGCAGTCTGCACATCGGGCAATTTGGTCATGGCCCTGTCAAAATTCCAAAGGCTTTTGTCTATGCTTCCATAGGAAATGTCAAAGGCGCCCTGGGTGATCTTTGAAATGCCGATGGACCTTTCGATAAGGTTGAAGACTTCCAGATCGACTTCAACTGGCCTGATTCCTGCATTCTCATTTATGAGATTGGTCTGGCTGTCTTCTTTGTAAGTAGTCAGAAGTTTTTCAATCCGCCTGATTTCTTCAATAGCCAGGCTGATATTCTCATTTCCTGTTTTCTCATTATGTGCGACAACCGTAATGGCAAAGCTGTTGCCCATGAGTTTTAGGGACTGGGAATATTTTTTATTTTCAGATATGTTATTTTCGGCTCTCACAGATCGCTTTTATTTCGGCTGTCCACTCATCAGGAGTCGTTTCCGGTTTTCCATGCCAGGTTTTGATTACCTTGCCATCTGCGTCCAGAAGAAGCGTAAGAGGAAAACTTCCTTCCTTATTATAAATTTCGGCTAAATCCTCGTTTCGCTTTACCTGCTCTGGAGTTCCAATATTTTTCTTTTTTCTTGGAAAATCAGCATTGACAAGTACTAAGTTTTCATTTGCCATAGCAGTAAAAACTGCGCTTTCTAGATAGTTCTTGCGCGTCACGATACAAGGTCCGCACCAGTCAGAACCCGAGAAATTCAAGAGGATTAATTTGTGTTTTTCTTTTGCAGTTTTTTTTGCATTATTAAAGTCAGGTTCCCAGTTTATGGAAAGCGTCATTGTCAGTGCAAGGAATATAGTTATCAGTTTCATTTTTTTCTTTTTTTTGTATATACGAAATAACGAAAAGCATGGTTTGTTATTTTTGCGGCTCGCTTAAGATTGGATTAATATTTTTAAGTGGTTACAAGCCCTGTTTTCTTGTTTCAGGCAGTCTGGACTCCAAAAATATATCCGACCAGGGCTGAGGCAGCCATAGCAAAAGTACCCCAGATGCAGATCCGAAGGACTGATTTAAGGATATTTGAGCCTCCCGCCTTAGCGGCAAGAATCCCTGAGAAAGCCAGGAAAAGAATGGAAAAGGCATATTGGCAGAAAATCATGTCTTTAATAGGGGCAAAAATTGCTACCAGCAGGGGAAGAAAACCTCCAATAATAAAAGATACCGCCGATGCAAATGCAGCTGCTAGAGGATTGGCCTGCGTGATTTCGTTGATCCCCAATTCATCCCTTGCATGTGCTTCAAGGGCGTCATGAGCCATCAATTCAGAGGCCACCTGCCTAGCCAGTTCTTCATTCAGCCCCCTTCGTATATAAATCTCCGCTAATTCTTCAAGTTCCTCTTGCGGCATATTCTGCAGTGCCAATTTTTCCCTTTCGAGATCAGCTGATTCAACATCTGATTGCGAACTGACCGATACATATTCCCCGGCAGCCATGGACAGCGCGCCTGCAACCAGTCCAGCAACTGCAGCAAGCAGAACAGGCTCTCTGGCTGTGCTTGCCGCTGCGACGCCAATCGTAAGACTGGTGGTTGAAAGTATCCCATCATTGGCTCCAAGTACTGCCGCCCGGAGCCAGCCGCTTCTGTTAATATAATGAACCTCAGATTCCATAATTTTTATTTAGCAGTTTTACCCAGTCACGGTCTTCAGAGGTTTTTTCTGTGCCTCCAAAATTGTTTTTACACTGTTTATTTTTTTATCTATGCCTGTAAGGGCTCTCTGCACATGGTCTTTATCAGCAATGCTCATTTTAGCCGGCTTGAAATTCATAATAAAATTAACTTAAATCCTTTTTGGATATGAGAATAATACCATTAGAATGATTCTAAATTCAATAGGAAATTATATTTATATTGTATATCGTTCTTTGTTAGCCCAAAATTAAAAGGAAGATTCCTACTGCCGTGTGAGATTTATGCAAAAAAAAGAATGCCTTATGAAGTGCTCTTTCTAATTATACCCGGCTTGCCTGTTTTGCCTGCCTGCCTTCCTGACTGCGTGAAAATGCTGGCTGGCACTAGATGGAATAGGATTGAGGCGCAGGATAAACATGCGGTCTGTTTTACGCAGACCCAAATGGAGCAGTTCAGGGCTTTTATGGAGATGTATCGACTAAATTTCCCTGGACTGCATTATTTTTGAAAAAGCCTGCAGATAAAATCATTTTTCAAATAATCCATCCTTTTCCCATTGCTTGACTATATCTACAGTTTCCTGGGGCATTCTTGGGCCTCCTTTAGGCATCAGCACACTATTGCCGTTTTCCAGGGAAATTCGGATAATGAGGCTTCGTTTTAAAACAGCATCTTTGACTTGGGCATATGTGACAAGAGATATAGGGGCACCGTTTGTAGGAACCGCCGCATGGCAGACAATGCAGTTATTGTCAATAATTGTTTTTACATCCTTGTCATATGTTACTGATCCGGCAGGCGCGGTGGTGTTCATTGGAGCGGAGGAATCATCATTTGAGCAGCCTGCAAGGATTATGGCGGCTAATAAAACGGCACATGCTTTTTGTAGTTTCATAACGTGTTTTTTTAGTTTACAAAGCAGACTTGATTTTCATCTCAAGGAATGCTTTTCACCTATATACGTCAAAATTTATTTTACAGATTTTAAGAAGTACTTTTTTTATCCATTCAAATTCAGATTAAGACTTTTACGGGCTGTATAAAAAATAGAGCGTGAGGGATGCTGTTTTTATCGTATCTGATGCTGGGGAAAAGATTCAAACTATTTAAAATAATTCTAAACTAAAGTTTTCTTTTTACTTGTTAAAACCATCCTAAAAAAGTTTCCGTATATGACCTTAAATCTAACCGCTATAAAAATCACATATGAAAATCAACAAGTACATCAAAAAAGCACTTTGGATCGCAATGGGAATTACGGTCCTATTTTCGGCAATTCTTCTTTTCCATATCATTACTGCCAAGCCTGCGGTTTATGAAACTCCAAACCTGCAGGTGAGCCGCATTGATTTCAAGGAAGCTATCGATTCTGCGCAGGCCATACAGATTTGCGCTGATCTGAGATCCATTAAAGGGCTGACCTCAGATTCCATCATTATCAAGAGAAACGTGGTGGTTTATTTCCATAATAACAGAATCACCAATTCGAAAAAGGTCTATGCGCAGCTGATGGCCAAAAGGCATTATGATGCCCAGCCTTATATACTGCCTGAAAATCTGGCTTCCAAAGAAGTTTGTCCTATGGACCAAAACAGTCTGGGCTATAAAGTTTTCCCAGAAGATCAATCATTTTTTTAATTAACCCTTTAAATATAATTGATATGAAAAATTATTCTAAAATTGCCTTAAGCGTGTTATTCCTTTCAGCAGCTGTTTTTACATCCTGCAGCAATGATGATGAGACTCCGGCTCCTGTAAAAGCATCCATATATGAGCGATTGGGAGGCACTAAAATGGTCGCAGATCCTGATAATTCAGGACAGATGATCGAGCAGGGGCGCTTGAGCTTCCGTAAAGTGGTCAATTCAACCATCGGATTGATAGTTGCCGATATTCAGTCCAATGCATCAGGAAACCTGCAGGCTCATTTTGCACCCCTTTTGGCCGAAACCGGAACAACCCAAGCTACAAATATTGCAAAATTATCCGATAACCTGACTGATTTCTTTTCATTCAACACCGGAGGCACCAATGCAGTAAATACGTATTCGGGCCTGAGCATGGCGGCGGCGCACAACCCTGCGACAAATCCTAGAATGGGAACAAAATCCAGCAGTGCGGACTATACAAAATTCGAAGGTTATGTGGGAGCGGCGGCCAATGCGAACGGCGTTGCCTCAAACACAGAACTCTATACGGATATTGTGGCAGTTTTGGAATCATTGAGAACGCCTATCGTCCAAAAATAAGTAATCTTTCCAAAAAAACGCCGCCTTTTTCTGCGGGTGGCGTTTTTGTTTTAAACATTTTTTTATTCCAAAATGAGCATGCCTGCCTAAAGAAACCCCTTTTCAGTATAAATTTCTTTTATGCCATCTTTGGCCATATCATGATACATGGATTGAAATGATTGCCACGGGCTTTGCCTTGGAGCCGTTTATCGGCATACCTGCAAAAACATCATTGCGAATTGATGTTATAACGCAGACTTCCCTAAATTCTCGAATCTTAAATTAAAGTTATCCCATGGAAAATTTTAAGCTGTCCCAAAACACGACCTTTTACGCCTTAGGATTAAGCTATAAAAAAGCAGATGCCCTGATCAGGGGAAAATTCAGCCTGGACCCTAAAGCACAGACTGAACTGCTGGCGCAGGCTAAAGATGAAGGAATAGAGTCATTACTTGTGATTTCCACCTGCAACAGGACTGAAATCTATGGCTGGGCTTCTCATCCCTATGAATTGATAAAACTGCTTTGCAGCCATACAAAAGGCAGCGTGGAGGAATTTCAGCAGTCGGGCTACATCTATAAAAATAACGAAGCCGTGAGCCACATGTTCCGGGTAGGGACAGGCTTAGACAGCCAGATCCTAGGTGATTTTGAAATCATCAGCCAGATTAAGACTGCTTTTAACCACAGCAAAGAGAAAGGCTTGGCAAACACATTTCTGGAACGTTTGGTAAATACTGTAATCCAGGCAAGCAAAAAAGTTAAGACAGAGACAAAAATTTCTTCCGGCGCTGCATCGGTTTCTTTTGCATCGGTACAGTATATAATCCAAAATGTCGCCGATGTCGGGAATAAAAATATTTTGCTTTTCGGAACAGGAAAAATAGGCAGGAATACCTGCATAAATTTATTAAAGCATACTAAAAACAGCCATATTGCCCTTATAAACAGAACAAAACACAAAGCTGAATTACTGGCGCGAAGACTGAATGTCATCGTAAAGGATTACTGCAATCTGAAAGAAGAACTGCAGCGGACAGATGTGCTGGTTGTGGCTACAGGAGCACAAAGCCCCACTATTGACAAGACATCGCTTGCCCTGCATAAACCCTTATTAATTCTGGACCTGTCCATTCCGTGCAATGTAGATTCCGATGTGGAAGAAATACCCGGTGTAACTTTAATACATCTGGATCATTTATCTCAAATTGCCGATGACACGCTGGAAAGAAGAAAACAGCATATTCCTGCTGCAGAAGCCATTATTGAGGATCTGAAATCAGAACTGAATACATGGGTAAACGGTCGAAAAAGCGCACCAACCATCCATGCATTAAAAGCCAAACTGAATGATATTGTGTCGGCTGAGTTTGCTTTTCAAAAGAAGAAAACAATCAATTTTGATGAAGTTCAGATGGATTTGATCAGTTCGAGGATTATCCAAAAATTAATAGGCCATTTTGCAAGCCATTTAAAAGAAGAAAATACGTCATTGGACCAGAGCATTGAATTTATTGAAAAAGTATTCCAAATAGGGCAGTTTGTACCAGGCAAGTCTTCTTCACCAATTGAAGAAAAATACAAAATAGATCTGTCATAAAAATAAACTGGAATTCAAAGGCCAGGCAGACCAGGCAGAGCCGGGCATATAGGGCATATCTATAAATGATGCGCTTCAGGTGTTTTTTTGAAGCGGAATTCTTATGCTGATTTTTTGTTTTTTAGGTTTGTTTTTTGGGAGCTTTTTCCCGCTATTCGCTTCAATCTTCTGCGCCGAACCCCGGCGCAGAAGGATGTCCGCTGCTATCGGGTCTAATTTGTGCTTTATTTTAGTGAGGAATAAATCAATTTTCAGCTGTAGTCCATCAGCAATTATGTTTAATAAAAAAATGGCGCCAATTGTCTTCAATTGGCACCATCTGGCTGAGTGACCTCGACTAGACAAATTACAACATCATTTTTGGATGATTTGAAGAAATTGGCTTTCTATATGTAGTGGTCTGTCTTCCATTGGCTTTGTAAATTTGGTTTAGATGTCCTGTTGGGGATTGATGCAAAAATTATAAAAACTCAAGTGGCAAATTTGTAAGAAACTCCATTTATTAATTTGTAGAAAAATAAAGAGCTGTTTTTTTAAGACAGCTCTAATTAGGTTTTTCAAGTTAGAAGTATAAGCTTACTAATTCAAAATACTGGGAAATAATGAAAAACCAAAGTACTTTTATGATTGCATTTTAATTCCAATTACATCAGATAATTAAAAGAGTAGTGATTTTTAACAGCAGCCATAAGGTAAGCTCTTTGTTTTAGTTTTAGATTTAGCATTATGTTTGCTGTAGTACGTTTTCCTTGCTTGACAGCATATGTTTGATCGTTCGCTTAACATTGTCAGCATAATCTGATTAATTTACTTTCTGTTTTGAATTTTAAGAATTACTTAGTCTTAATATAGTAATACTTTTAAAAAGGCTGTCTGGCAAAGACAGCCTCCCTTCACTAATAAAATAAAAAAAATATTCTGAAGCTATTTTCCTGATTGGCTTTCAGGGCTCATAATAACTTCGACACTGCTCGAACTATCCAAAACGTGCTTACTAAACTGCTGAATAGTTTTTGGGTTAATTTTAGAAATTAGATTTTTATATTCTTCATCTGTTGAAAACGGAATCTGATTTAAGCTGTAATTGTACAAGGCTGTAGCCCAGAAAGCATTTGTTTTAAGCGATTCCTCACGGTTTTTCAGCAACGCTTTTTTAATGTCTTCCAGATCATCTGCATTGATCGGATTGGTTTTTAAATCATTGATTTCTTTCCAGACAATCTGCATTAATTTTTCCTGTTTCTCAGGGTTGCAGTCAAAAGTAAGGGCAAGGCTGAAGGATGGTTTTGGAATGATTTCCAAATTACCGCCAACATTTACGCCGTAGCTGCCGCCTTCTTCTTCTCTAATGGTCTGCAGATATCGTTTTGCAAGCAATTCGCCGATAATATACATTGTCATCGCATTTTCTTTACTGTACTCTGTTTTTCCTGAAAGATTCAGGTAGACAGTGCTTTTTGCCACTTCCATAGGACGTTTGAAATGCACCACTGTTTTTCCTTTTTTAGGACCAATATTATGATCTGTAAAAGTTTCTTTTACAGCAGGATTTGATTTTAAATTTCCGATGTATTTCTGAATCATTTCTAAAGCACCGTCTGGAATATTACCAACAAATACAAAAGTAAAATCTGAAGCATTTTTGATTCGGTCTCTGTATATACTTTCGGCTTTCTGCAAATCAATGTTCTGCAAAAACTTTTCATCAAAAATAAAAGTCCTTGGATTGTGATTGGAGTTGGCTAAAGCAACAGAATCCTTAAACGTATTTGCGTTGTCTTTTTTGATAGTTTCTAAACGGCTTTTATACTGTTCTTTTAGAATATTGAAAATATTTGGATCAAAGCGCGGTGCCTCAAAAGAAAGGTACAACAGTTGCAGCATCGTTTCGAAATCGGCTTTGTTGGAACTTCCTTGGAATCCCTGCGTATTTTCGCCAATAAAAGGGGCAGACTGTGCTACTTTACCCGTTAGTTTTTCTTTTAAAGCGATATTATCAAAATTGCCTAAACCAGATGATCTTGCCATTGTGGTTGCAATTTCGGCAGAAGCCAGATCTTCAGTTTTAATTAAAGATTTACCGCCTTTAGAAAATGCGGTCAATACAACTTGATCCTGAGAATAAGTGGTTGGCAGTACAATTACATTAGCGCCATTTTCTAACGTATATCCTTTTGCAGTTGTAATCCTAGGTACTTCAAATGTTTTTTTGATCGCAGCAGGCTTTAATTCTTTTGCAATCAAAGGTTCCTTGTTTTCCTTTTTGGTATAAGGTTCCAAAGTCTTGTTTTCGACTTTTTTCATTATCTGAACCACCGCTTCTTTAGTTGGGAAATTGACTTTATCCTCCTCAGAACCCGTTACCAATACCACTTGGTTTGTTGGCTGCTGAATGGTTTTGATATAAGCATTTATTTCTTCTAACGTAATGCTTTTGATAATGCCGACAATCAATTTATAATCGTCTTCGGGAGATAAAAAAGGTTTTGCTTTCAAGAAATAATTCGTCAGTTTTTCCGACCAAGTGTCGTTGGCTACCTTATCTTTATTACTTAAAAAATCATCATACGAACTAATAAACAGCTTTTTAGTTCTGTCCAATTCAGCCTGTGCAATTCCAAAACGTTTTAAACGTTCCGCTTCTGTATAAGCATCTTCAAAAGCTTCAAGTGTTTTTCCTTTTTTGGCTGCAGCCGTAATATTAAAAGAAGTATTTAATCTCGAAATAGGCTGAAAATAGGTTTGTAGACCTAAGGCAGCACTTTGGTTTTTCAAAATCAATTCTTTGAAACGGTTGTTTAGAATATTGGTGTAAAAAGAATTCATCACATTTTTACGGCTCAAAATACTGTCTTTTACCAACGGTTCGTCCAAAACATACTGTAACGTAATTGTGGTAGAAGAAGCTTCTTTATCAGACGCTGTACCAAAATACAATTCATCATGTTTTGGAATCTCAAAATAGGTGCGAGGTGCTGGTTTTTTAGCTAACGGAATTCCAGAAAAAATAGCTTTTACCTTTTGTTCCATTGCTTTTACATCAATATCTCCCACGATAATTACCGCTTGCAGATCAGGTCTGTACCATTTTTTGTAATAGTTTCTCAATTCAGGATATTTGAAGTTATTGATGATATTTAAATCACCAATAACGTCTCTTTTACTGTATTTTGAACCTTTGTACAAAACTGGATCCGTCTGCATTTTTAAACGAAAATCACTTGTACGTCGTGTTCTCCATTCTTCTCGGATAACACCTCTTTCGGCATCAATTTCTTCGTTAGTTAAAGAAAGAGAGCCCGACCAATCGTGTAAAACCCAAAGTGTAGAATCGATTAGTTTTTCGTTGGTAACCGGAACCGTGCTGATGTTGTATACCGTTTCGTCCTGAGCCGTATACGCATTAATGTCTTTTCCAAAACTCACACCATTTTTTTCCAGCATTTTAATGATGCCTTTTCCTTTAAAATGTTCGGTTCCGTTAAAGGCCATATGTTCTAGGAAATGCGCCAATCCGTTTTGATTGTCATCTTCTAAAATAGCGCCGACATTCTGAACAAAGTAAAAACTCGCTCTGTCTTTTGGCTCTTCGTTATGCAGAATATAATAAGTAAGACCGTTTTTTAATTTCCCGGTCGTCACGTTTTTATTTAGCGGAATTGGAGTTTTGAACTGCGAAAATGCGCCTTGAAAAGACAAGGCCATAATCGCAATGATGATATTTTTTTTAGTATTCATTTTTTTTGAATTTTATCTTCTATTTCGTCGAATCAATAAGAAAGCACCACTTAAGATAATCAGCAATGGAAACAGACCAATAAATACAATTTTGTTGATGAAAACCTGATTAGAATTGATTGTAATTTTCTTATCGGTATTCTCTGGACGAGTTGTGTCAATTGGGAATTGAGAATTACTGAACCAGCTGAAAATGTCTGTTACAAATTGGAAAGTTCCAGACCCGCCGCGGCTTAATTCGGCATTGCCCATAAAATCAGCATCTCCGGCCACAATTATTTTTTGTGTTTTTCCATTGATGTTTCTAGTTAATGCTGCTACTAACGGAATCTCTTTTGTAGAAGGCTGTTTCTTCAAATCTTCTGAAATAGAAGTAATTCCTGCCTGAGATTCCCATGCTGGCTGCTTATTGGTTTTTAATAAAGGGGTCACTTTAAATCCGGCATCTTTTGATGTTTTAATACCGCTGCTTCCTAAAAGAGGAATAACGTTATTGATTTTGCTTAATTTTATTACAGTAGAATCAATATCTTTTTGAAGTTCGGTTACTAAGAAATCGGGTGAGTTGGTTTCGCTTTCCTGAACTAAAGTTTGCTTGGTAAAACTTACTCCCAATTTATCGGTAATTGCAGCTAAAGCCGAATTGGTTTCAGGTTCTGCTAAAAGCATTAGGTTTTTTCCCTGATCAATATATTTATTGATACGGTCAACAGCACCTTGGCTTAACTGTGTTTTAGGATCGGCAATGATTAGAATGCTGGTTTCTGACGGAATATCCTGTGCATTGATATCTACAGAAGCAACATCAAAACCTTGATTGATAAGAGAGTATCGGAACGAAACTTCATTAAAACCTGTTTTGTAATTTTTGTCTCCGTTTTTATCCACACTTCTTTCCATATTTCCAGTGGCAAAAACAATTTTTGGAGCAGGAACAACCAATCTTTTTAATGAAGCTGAAATTTCCTTCTCCATCGGAACTTTAAATAAATCGTCAAAGAATCTTAGGAAAGTCTTTTTTCCATTATATTCAACTGTTCTGACAACGCGGTTTTGTTCTGGTTCTAAATCGATGATTTTTTTCATTTCTTCGGGAGAATATAACTTTTTCAGTTTCATATTCTGCGTTTCTACCAATTTCTCTGCCAGCTGTTTATCATTCAATCCAGGGTTTTGAGCATATAAAGCTTCATTGTTTGATTTCGCATAATAATAGACATATTCCATTTCCATTTGGGGCAAAAAACGGGTATATTTTTCGAAACTAGCAATATCTGAATTTTGTGAAACGGGTAATACCATGAAATAATTGATATCCAATAAGTTTACGTAGGTGGTTAACTTAATTGGTCCTTCAATTTTCTGAACAATATCTAAACTGTTTTTGGTCAGCGTTCTGCTTTTGGTGCGCGACATATCAGTGTACAGCGTAAGCGGCGCTCTTGAGGTAATGTATCCAAGAGATAAAACGATAGTGATTAAAAGGGTGTATTTTAAAGCTCTTTTTGATACCGTCTGCGCATCTCTTCCCGTTTGCAATTTGTAGATACTCAATACAATAAAAAGACTGCTTACTAAGACAAAGTAGAATACGTCTTTACTGATGATTAATCCTTCCAGCATTTCGTTGGCACGTCCAGCGATGGAAAGGAAATAGGTAATATCTTTTACGATTTCGACATCCTGCCAAAGTTTTCCAATAAAATTTAGACCTGCCAAAACCACCAAAGTGCTGATGGCTGCTACAACCTGATAAGAAGTCAGACACGACATAAAAAGTCCGATCGCAGCATAAGTACAAACCAATAAATAAAGTCCGATTAAACCTGAAATGGCAAACTTAAGGTCTAAATTTTCGATAGAAAAATAAGCAATAGCAACCTGCAGGCCTAAAATTGCAATGAATAAAAGACAATAAGCAGCAATAGCCAGGTATTTACCTAATACAATGTCTTTAATTCTAATAGGAGAAGAAAGTAGTAATTTGATTGAACCGCTGTTAATCTCACGGCTTACTAATCCCATCGTCAAAAGCGGTACATACAGATAAAGATAATTCTGCATTTCAGTATATAATCCGCTGAAACCAGAAAAAACAACCTGTGATAAATTGTCCATGCTTTGTCCAATTTTCTGCGCTTTTTCGAAACGTTCGATGGTATTGAAAAATTTCCAGCTTGACTGGATTGAAAATATTACTAAAACCACCCAGGCAACAGGCGAGTAGAACATCGTGTTGAGTTCTGTTTTAGCAATTCTATATATTGTTTTCATTTGTATATTTTTTATTTAAGAAAGAATAGCGTTTTTAGATGGGGCTTTTTTAGATAACTGAGCAAAGATTTCGTCTAGTGAAACTTTTTCAAATTGAATTTCACGAAGTTTCCAATTTTTCTGAACGCTTAATGAGACGATTTTTTCAGCAACTTCTTGTGTCCCTGTGAAGGTAATCTGAACTTTTTTAGGAGTCAGGTAAACCGCATCTGTAACCTCAGAAATTTCTTTGAATGCCTCTACAGCTGGTGGGTTTTCAAAACTAGCTGTTAATTTATCCGCTTCAATATAATTGTTGAAAGCTTCCAGCGTATCAGAAAAAACCATGTGTCCGTTTTCAATCATTTTGATATCCTGGCAGGTCGCCTGAACTTCAGAAAGAATGTGAGAAGAAAAGATGACGGCTTTATCCTGTGCTATTTTCTTAATTAAATTTCGAACTTCCAGAATCTGGTTGGGGTCTAATCCGTTGGTTGGTTCATCTAAGACTACCAATTTTGGCTCGTGAATAATAGCCTGTGCAATACCCACACGCTGTCTGTAACCTCCCGATAAGTTTTTAATCAAACGGTGGCTGAAATGCGAAATCCCGCATTTTTCTTTTGCCTTTTCTACCGCATTTCTTAGATTTTCTTTTGGGACTAATCTTAACTGCGCACAGTGAATCAAGTATTCATCAACCGTTAAATCCAAATGGAGTGGCGGTGTCTGTGGTAAAAAACCAATTAGTTTTTTGGCTTCAACCGGGTTTTCTTTCAGGTTGATTCCGTCGATATAAATATTTCCTTTGGTTTGGTTTAAAACGCCGCAAAGAATATTCATAGTAGTCGATTTTCCGGCTCCGTTAGATCCTAAAAGGCCTAAAATCCTGTTTTCTTTAATTTCGAAATTGATATTTTGAATTGCCCAATCCTTACTGTATTGATGCGACAAGTCCTCAACTCTTACAATAGTTGTTGTTTCCATAGTGTTTTTTAAAATCGCAGGAGTGAATATTACACATTCATTCCTGCGTGACTTTTAATATTTAGTATCCTGAATTTTGGGTTAAGAAGGGATTAGAACGAATAGCCATTTCTGGGATTGGGAAAAGACTGTCTGTAGACGACCAGATTTTCCCGCTTGTAGCTCCAAGAACTTGATCGATACTACCGCTTCTTTTAAGATCGAACCATCTGTGGCCACACTCAGCAAAAAATTCACGTTCGTTTTCTGCACTAATCAAAGCAGCCAATTGAGTAGGATCGGTTAAAGTAGTTGAAGTTAATAATGCTCGGCTGCGAATCACATTAATATCTTGTTGTGCACCAGTCACGTCATTCGCTTTTAATCTAGCCTCAGCTCTAATTAAATAAAGCTCTGCTAATCTTAAAACTGTTGAACGTTCAACAGGAGTTGCTACATAAGCATTTTTGTATTTTCTTGGTGCTAAATAAGTTGTTCCATCACTTGCAGCAGCACTGATTGTCCAGTTTGTTTTTCTGGCATCGCCAGTTTCAAACATGGTATTTCCTTTTCTTAACAAATAAGTGGCACCAGTACCAAATAACGCTGCACCCTCATAGGTATAAGCGACGTTGAAATAAGGAATCTGTAAGATTGCTTCTGTATTATCAGCGATAAAAGGACTGTTAGCTGCTGTTAAACCAGTAATCATTTTATAGGTTGCATTTTGAGCAATTACATTGCTTGCATGTGCAGCTGCTTCGTTCCAGTTTCCTAGATAAAGATTAACTCTAGCTAACAAAGCTTCGGCTGCCCATTTTGTAGCTCTAATACGCTGCGAATTATAAGAAGTATAATTTACAGGAAGATCAGCTGTAGCTTCTGTTAAATCTTTAAGAATCTGATTGTAAATTTCAGTCTGTGAAGCACGCGGTGCTAGAGCAGATTGATCTACATTGGTAGTTAAAACCAAAGGTACATCACCCCAAATATTGGTCATATAGAAATATACATAAGCTCTTAAAAATTTAGCTTCGGCAATCCAGTTTTTGCTTTTAGCGGCGCTTAGTGTAGTACTTCCATTAATTCCTTCTATAACACTGTTGGCATTGTAGATCGTTTTATAAAATTCTGTCCACATTGCTCCTACACTGGTATCTGTTTCGATCATTTCATTTGAAGTGTAGACATTTTGAAGCTGTGTTCTTAAAATTAATTCATCTGAAGTTTGTCCAAGAACGGCATGTAATGAATTATAATAAGTGCCCACATTCATACTGTTGTAAATTCCATTTACGGCCGCTTCAGCAGTTTGGTCTGATGCATAGATGGTTTTAGCAGATAATTCATTGCTCGGAAGATCAACATCAAGCATCTCTTCGCAGCCAGTTAGTCCAATTAAAAGGAAAAACGATGCTATATAGGTATATTTTGTAGAAATATTTTTCATGTCTTTTTAGCTTTAAAATGTAAACTGAGTTCCTAAAGTGATAGTACGCAATGGAGGCAATGCTAATCCTTGAGTTTCTGGATCAAATCCTTTGTACTTCGTAAAAGTTACTAGGTTTTGTCCTTGTAATGAAACACGAATATTTTGTATAAATTTCTGTGCTTTCTGATCTAAAGGAATGTTATAAGAAGCACTTACATTTTTTAATTTGATGTAAGAAGCATCTACCAAAGTAGCCGATGAACCTGCATAATTAAAGAAACTTGCTTGGTAGTTTGAACTTAAAACATTGCCTTGAGCTAGATATTCGTTGTATTCATCAACTTGGTAATTAGCAAGTCCGTACGGATATCCTGGCTGTACTGCGATAGAAGACAGCATGCTTCTTCCTTCTTGTTTAACAAATTGAAATAAAAAGTCTAATGAAAAGTTTTTGTAACTAATTGAGTTTGATACCCCTCCGTAATAATCTGGGTAAGAAGGACCATAATATTTTCTGTCTCCTCTTCCTGTGTCTGCAAAACCAGTAGTGATTCTGCCATCTCCATTAGTGTCTTCAAACTGTGCAATGCCACTTGCATTTACACCTGTGAAATTGTATAAATATCTGCTGCTTAAAGGGTTTCCAACCACATAAGTAGTGTAGTAGCTTGAAGTTTCTATACCAGGAAATGATAATAATTTGTTCTCGTTTTTAGAAATATTGAAAGATGTAGTCCAGTTTAAGTTTTTAGTATGGATATTAGTTGTAGTCAATGTAAACTCAATTCCTTTATTCTCAACTTCAGCACCTAAATTTGCCTGAAAACTTGTAAAACCAGCCTGCGGACTCAATGTTGCATTTACCAACTGATTTCCAGAAACGTTTCTGTAGTAAGCTGCTGTAACCGAAATACGATCATTTAAGAAACCAAGATCTAAAGCCGCTTCGAATTTTTTCGTTACTTCCCACTGATAGTTAGGATTTGCGATTCTAGTTGAAGCCATAGATGCATTTCCAACTCCGTAAGTTCCTGTAGAATAAGTATTCGCATAACCGTAATCTCCGATAGAGTCACTACCGATTTCACCATAACTTGAACGAAGTTTACCAAAGCTCAGCCATGAACTTTCAGATAAGAAACTCTCTTCTGTAAATACCCATGCAGCTCCAACAGAACCAAAGTTTCCGTAGCGGTTATTCGCTCCAAAACGAGAAGAACCGTCTCTTCTAAAGTTGACATTGAAAATGTATTTGTTCAAGAAGTTATAATTGATTCTACTAAAAAATGAAGCATATTTATATTCAGAAGTACCATTGTAAGAAGTCACAGTTGCAGCAGTTCCTGTAATTCCAAGAAGGTTGTCAGAGCTATATCCAGAAGAACTTACATAAGACGGCATTTCCGATTTTCTATTTTGCCAAGAACCTCCAACTAGAGCTGTAAAATTACCTTTCCATAAAGTGGTGTTGTAATTTAACTGTGGATCAATTGTAAAGTTGTTGGTATAATTAGTTCCAACAGTATAAGACCTTGAAGCGTTTAACGAAATATTATTTGCTGTATAATAGACATGATTCATTCCAGAAGCTGGCAGAAATTGTTTAGAAACCATTTGAGCTCTTCCGTAACCTAAATCTGTTTTAAAAGATAATCCTGTTGCAAGTTCGTACTGAATACTGAAACTTGTAATTAAATTATTTCCTTTATCCTCAACTCTACGATTTAAAGCTGCTAACGGATTGACATCACTAGAGTAGGTTGGTGACCAGTAGTACGTTCCATCAGGATTATAAATCGTATGGTTAGGAGCTGTATTTACAGCATAAGTGGTTATGTCATAAAAAGGAAGTTCATTTTTATCTGCTGAAAAGATAATCGAAGCACCTATTTTTAGTTTTTTGTTAAAAGTATAATGGTTTACATTAAAGTTTGTAGAAAATTTATTGTATCCAAAATCACCAGGGAGTACAGTTGATTCTTTATGATAAGCACTGCTTAATAAGAAATTGGTTGTATCATTTCCGCCTTTTAAACTTGCAGAGAAGTTATGAAAATTGGCAGCTCCTCCAATTAATTTTTCCTGCCAGTTCGTATAAGCATTTTGATCAAAATCGGTTAAAGCAATTCCAGTACTGAAATTACTTGGCTGTGCATTAGCATTGGTTAGTGCCGTGCGAAGCATATTCAAGTAAGTTGGAGTATCTAAAGTCTTAACCATGTGTGCTACTTCGGAAATTCCAGAATTAGTGTTTACAGTAAATGTTGTTTTCCCGTTTTCACCTTTTTTAGTAGTAATGAGAACTACACCATTTGCACCTCTTGATCCGTAGATTGCAGTTGCATCGGCGTCTTTAAGAATTTCAATGCTTTGAATGTCATTTGGATTTATAACATTTAATGGACTAGTTGATTTTTGAGCACCTCTAATTACTCGATCGGATTGTACTTGCTCTTTAATATCATCGCCAATGTAAGGAACACCATCAATTACATACAAAGGAAGATTATCGCCCGCAATAGAATTTGTTCCGCGAATACTGATATTCATGTTACTTCCTGCATATCCGGAAGTTTGTGTCACAAATACACCAGGAGTTCTTCCCTGTAAGCTTTGCAGAATATTAGTTATGGGCTGTTTTTCAATATCTTCGGCAGTAATTTTAACTACAGATCCAGTTGAAGTTCTTCTAGTGGTTGTACCGTATCCAATAATTACAACCTCGTCTAATTTTGCCAAATCAGGCTGCATTTTGATTGTGATCGAAGTTTGGTTTTCAACTGTAACGTCCTGTGTTTTATATCCTAAATAAGATATTTTTAAGACATGTTTTCCTTTTGGAAGTTCAATAAAAAATTGCCCATCAAAATCAGATATTCCTTGCTTATTGCCTCCTACAACTGCAACAGAAACACCAGGAAGAGGTTGTCCGTTTTCATCCAGCACTTTTCCATTCAGCATAAAGTTTACCTCTTTATCATTGTCTGTTTTTTCAGTATTGGAAGCAGTTTTGACAATCTCTTTTTTATAAATCACAACATTTTTATCTACTTGTTTATAGACCAAATTGGTGCCTTGAAATACAGTGTTTAAAATATCACTAACAGTTCTGCGTCCGCGCTGAGTAGTTACTTTTGGAAAATCTTTTATGATCTGCGGCTGATACGCAAACAGTAATCCCGTTCTGTTTTCTATAGTTTTAAAAAGCGTTTTAATATCCTGATTATGCAGTTCAATGTCAACAGAAATGGATTCTAAATTCTGACCACTCATTTCAGTTGCGAAGATCATATGAGTGCCGCAGGTCAGCAAGAAAATGTGGAATAAACTAATTCGCATAATCATAATGGTTTTTTTTGACAAGTGAAAAAAAGACGAATTCTTTTCACTGTCAAACATGGTTGTTTTACAGCGTAATTTCATAAATTTGCTTGTTTTTTAATGGTTACTGGATTAATTGTTAAAAATCTGAGCCATCTGGTGTAGGAGCTGGATGGCTTTTTTAATTTAGTTTTGGTTAATTGGTCTTTGTTTTTAAGGTTAATATTTATTTTCGAAAGCTTTCTAAGTAGGAGGTTAGTCAGCCTTATCTTTTCTCTATTCTATATTCTATATTCTATATTCTCTTGTCTTTATTCACAGCCTTTCCCATCTAAAACAACATTTCCGGCTTTATTGTAGCGATATTCAGTTTCGATAACACTGCTGATTACTTTTAACACATGATCTAAATCTTCTTCATTTAAGAAACTGGCAGTAATACGGCAGTTCTTAATTTTTTCATTCGAGATTAAAATCTGTACTTTATATTTCTGAGAGATTAATGAAACAGCTTCAGCCATATTCAAATCATCCAGAATCAGGTAATTGCTTTTCCATTCGGTTACAATAGCAGCGCTCACATTATTTTGTTCAAAGCTCAAGTTGCTTTTGTTAACTTTAATCTGCTGATTTGGAGTAATTACACCATAAACTTTTTCTACATCTCCAACCTGAACTTTACCGCGTGCAACAGTAACTTCAATATTGTCTAAAGAATTTTGAGCATTAATATTAAAAGCAGTTCCTAAAACTCTCGTTTGAACTTTTCCTGTATGTACGATAAAAGGTTTTTCGGGATTATGTTTAATATCAAAAAAAGCTTCTCCAGTTAAGGTAACTTCACGAGTTTTAGAGTCAAAAGAATTCTGGTCGTATTTCAAAGTACTGTTGTCATTTAACAGAACTGTACTGCCGTCAGGAAGATGCACCAATTGTTTACCGCTAAAGTCAATTAAAGTATTTTGCGCTACAACAGCAGGTGTTTCTGGCGTAATAGTTGGAGGTGTTGCTTTTTGTTTAAAGAACAATGAATTTCCCAAAGCAATTAGTAAAGCGATACTTGCCGCTGCAAAAAGTGATTGCAAAAACACTTTTCTTCTTCTCTTCGGATTTAAATCCAAAACTTTAGATTCACTATTCGGTTTAGATAAAATATAATTCAGAATATCATCACTCTGTTTTTTATCCATCACATCGGTAACATAATCACTTTTCAGCATATCATGAATTTTTTCCTTCAGAAAATCGTCATGCTCGCCCTGCTGCATTATTTCCATCATTTGCTGCTGTTCTGCATCAGATAGCGTATTCTGCAGATAGCCTTCAAATAACTCTTCGAACTTTTTTTGCTGCATTTGTCTCGTTAATTAAATTAGTACTTGTTTGTAAATGATAGTTTGGAGTTTTTTTTTTCAGCCCTTCTTGTTTTAGGGATAGAACACGTTTTAAAATGTCCCTTTTATATAAAGACCATTTAAAAAAGGGGAGGGAGTAGTCGAAAGTGAAAAAAATGTAAAAAAAATGTAAAAAAAAGGGAATGGGCGCTTTTTTGAAAGAAAAACCTTTAGACTAAAGTTTGAAAAAAAGTAACAATGACATGAACATATTCATGTAAGGAGAAATTTTAAGACGTATAAACTTCAAAGCCTGAGCCATATGTTTTTTAACCGTCTCTGTTGAGATGCCTAAATCTTCACCAATTTTTTGATGGCTTAGTCCGTCTCTTTTGGCCATTTGATAGACTTTCTGCTGTTGAGGTGGTAGCTGTTCTACAATTTGATTTAAAATGGTATTGTATTGTTCGTCTTTGATATTGCTGTCAGTATCAATAATTCCAGCTTCTTTCTGATTGAATTCGGTTATTTGACTCGTTTCTCGGGCGATTTTTTTAATCGAATTGAATAAATGATTGCGTGAGATTATATAGAGGTAATTTTCAAAATGATCTACTTCTGCTAAAGCATCTCGATTTTGCCATATCTTTAAAAAAATGTCCTGAACAGCTTCTTCTGCTTGAATTTTTGATTTTGTAATTCTTAAAGCAGTGGAGTACACATTATTTTTATAAAGATTGTACACATTTGTAAACGCAAGCTCGCTTCCTTGAGATAATTCAAGAAGAAGTTTTTTTTCGTCTATTTTGGAATTTTGAGCCATGTTTTTGGTAACAATCAATTCAGCAATATTATTTATTTTTTTTGAAATGAAGATTATTTATCGATAACAAGCCTCGAAAAATGTTATTTTACCATTTTATCATTAAAATAATAAATAATCGTAAAAATAAGTAACGCTCTTTTGCATAAGATTCAATGAAGTAAAATTGCGATGTTTGATATATTGTAGGTTAAGTCTTGTTTTAATTGAAAATTGAGCAGAATAGAATTAAAATTTGATTCTTTTTTGAAGTATATTTATAAAAAATATAGATTTGTCTTTTTTTCAGGCTCTTCTTTTTTTATCAGAAAATTATTCAATCTTTAATTTGATTTTTAATTATGAAAAAGAAGTTGTTTTTATTACTCAGCTTAAGCTGTAACATTATTTTTTCGCAAACGATTAAAAAAACTTTGGTCAGTGCGATTACTTTAAAGGATCTTAAAACAGATATGTACCAAATGGCAGGCGATCATTTTAACGGTCGGGAAGCTGGTACTTTAGATGAATTAAAAGTATCCATGTGGCTGGCAGAGAAAGCCAAAGAAGCAGGAATGTCGCCAGCGGGAGACGATGGCACTTTTTTTCAGTTTTTTGATTTATACCGACATCAGGTTACCAATAATACCAAATTTAAAATCGGACAAAAAGAATTTAAATTATGGAATGAGGTTCTTATTGCCGAAACGACAACAAAGAAAGTCGAAGCTCCCATTTTATTTTTAGTTAACGCTTCTGCCGAGGAAATCAGAAAAGCAGATGTAAAAGGAAAAGCTGTTGTAGTATTGGCCTCTAAAGAGGGAATTTCAGATAATATTTCGCTTTTCGAGAGACGTTATCCTGGATTCGTAAAACAAAAATATTATGAAGATTTAGCTTATAGAGGTGCCGCAGCTCTTATTATCGTTGCAGATGAACTGGGCGAAAAAAGCTGGTCTGAGGTGGAACCTCAAATGAAACGAGGTGTTTACGGAATTGAAGGATACCGTGATAAAATGCCTGTTCCGCCTAGAATGCCCGCTTTTTGGGTGCACAATGATCAATTAGAATTTCTTAAAAACACAAAAGAGCTTTTATCTGCCGAAGTAGTTTCAGAAACTTACAAATATCCATCTGTAAATATTGTGGGAAAAGTCGAAGGTACGGATGCTAAGTTAAAAAATGAATATGTACTTTTTAGTGGACATCAGGATCATGATGGCGTAAGACAGAAATACGGACAAGATTCGATCTACAACGGAGCCGATGATAACGCAAGTACTTGTGTGGCTATGCTGGCTATTGCAAGGGCATACAAAAAACAACCGGCAAAAAGATCGGCGTTGTTTGTATTTCATGGTTCAGAAGAACGCGGATTGTTAGGTTCAAGTTGGTACGCTTCACATACAACAGTACCGGAAAAAGATATAATTGCTGTTTTAAATGGTGATATGATAGGAAGAAATGATATCAATCAGGCAGCGCTTTTAGGTTCAAGCGATCCGCATCAAAATTCTCCCGATCTGGTAGCTGCGGCAAAAAAAGCCAATGATGAAGGACCAAAATTCGAGTTGGATAAACTTTGGGACAGACCGGAACATCCTGAATTCTTTTATTTTAGATCAGATCATTTGCCTTATGCCAGAAGGAATATTCCGGCTGTTTTCTTTACAAGCGTATTGCACAGCCAGTATCACACGCCAATGGACGAATCTGAAAATATAGATTTTGCCAAACTGCATAAAATGACAGACTGGATCTATAGAACGGGCTGGATTTTATCCAATCAAACTGAACGGCCAAAAGTGATTCCACAAAAAAAAGATCACTAGTTATATCACAAAGATGTCTGCTTTGTCAGACATCTTTTTACTTTTAGATAGGTTTGTCATGGTTCTGTCGCATTTAAGCTAGGTTTTATCTTTGCCTTTTAAATTCTTTAAAATACTCGAACCTATATATTGCACATATTGGTTTTACTAAAATGTTCCTGTTTCAGAGTTCGATGTGCCACGATTCTGCCGAAAATCTTGTATCAATACTTCTAAAAAATATTTTGATGTAGTAATGTTTCGAACTTAATTCTATAAATTGTTTTGTTACAATGTTTTAATTTAGTATTAAAACTTAATGCACCAATTCTGCACCTAAATTCAAATCAGTTTTCTACGAAAATTGATTATTGATAATGTAATAATAATGGAATTTATTTAATCTTAATGTTTGTGGGACTTTTAGTAAGGTTTGTGTATTATTAAGTTAACTGTACAGGATTTACAAATCACTCATATTTATAAGTTAAAGTGGGTTAAATGCTATAAAAAAGGTATAAAAAAAACGCTAAAACCTAAGTTTTAACGTTTTTTTAAGAGTGACCTCGACAGGATTCAAACCTGTAACCTTCTGAGCCGTAATCAGATGCGCTATTCAGTTGCGCCACGAGGCCTTTTTGTTATCAATTAGCTATTTTTTTGTAGCTTTGTTGATTGCTTATTGCGGGTGCAAAGATAGACATAAAAGTGAGATATACAAGCGAAAAATAACAGAAAAATAAAAAAAAATGAAGATTGAAAATTATATACGTGATATTCAGGGATTTCCAAAAGAAGGAATTTTGTTTAAAGATATAACTCCTTTGCTAATTGACCCTGAAGCGCGAACAAATTGCTTAAGAATTTTGGTGAACTCTTTAGAAAATCAAAAAATAGACAAGGTTGTTGGTGCAGAATCACGTGGTTTCTTCTTCGGAATGCTACTTGCTCAAGAATTAAATGCTGGATTTGTTCCCGTAAGGAAACCCAAAAAACTTCCGTTTGATACCATTTCAGCTTCTTATGAATTAGAATATGGAACTGACAGTCTTGAAATGCATACCGATGCCATTAAAAAAGGCGACCGAGTTTTAATACATGACGATGTATTGGCAACTGGAGGAACCGCAAAAGCAGTTTGCGGATTGGTTGAAAAACTAGGAGGCGAAATCGTGCAATGCAATTTCTTGATGGAACTGACTTTTCTTAACGGAAGAGAAAAAATTGCGGCATACCCTGTTTTTGCAGCTTTGACATATTAAACAAAAACAATTTTATGCTTAATAGCATAAAGCACTAGTCCGATTCGGGTTTTTATTTCCAGTTTATCAAAAAGCGATTCCCTGTAACCGTCAATGGTTTTTGGGCTTAAGCACATTTCTGATGCAATTTCTTTGTATGTCATTTCGGTGCAGGCATGTTTGATAAAAACGATCTCTTTTTCTTTTAAACAGATTTTTTTGTTATCGCTGTTGACTTTATTAATCAACATTCCAGAGACAAGTTCGGTAAAATAAAAACCCTTTTCGATGACACATTCGATTGCTTCTTTAAAAATTTCAGGCGAAGTATCTTTCAGCAGATAGCCTTTTGCTCCGTTTGTAATCATTTTGATTATAATTTCTTCGTCATCATTAACAGACAAAGCAATTACTTTTAGGTCAGGCCTATTGTCTTTAAGCCATTGCATAGTACTTAATCCATCAAGAACTGGCATATTAACATCCAATAAAATAAGATCGATTTCAGTAGAATTATTTTCTTCCAGATAGTCTATAAAAACTTTTCCGTTTTCAAAACGTTCTATAACTTCATAATCGCCAAAACTTTTAATCAGTAGTTCAAGCGACTGGGAAAAAAGCAAATGATCGTCTACAATTATTATTTTTCTTTTAAGGTTAGTCTTCATGGTCTTGGGTTAAAGGATATTCGATAGTAACACTGGTTCCGGTGCTGTCTGAATTTAGAATCAATTCGGCGCCAATAAGCTTGGCTCTTAATTTCATATTGTTTAGTCCGATTCCTGAATTTGACTTTTCTAGGTCATAACCAATTCCAAAGTCTTTTAGTTTTAATATAAAAAGAGAATCAGTGGTTTCGATATGAACGTCAAATAAATCGCTTCTGGAATGTTTTAAGCTGTTGTGAAGCGCTTCTTGGAAAATTCGGTAAATAATGAGTTCGTGCTCTTTATTTATTGTAGGAATTGCTCCAATTTGCTTAAAATTGAATTTAATCTTTTTGAGCTTTTTAATTCTCTCTAAATCCTGCTGAATGGCTTCGAGAAAGTTGTTTTGAAGTAAGTTGTCTTTGTTTATAATTCTCGAAAGAATTCTTAGTTCGTCTAAAGATTTCGCTAGAAGAGTTTTTAAATCTTTAAGTTCGTTGATTTGGACATCTTTGCTGTTAATGCAGATATTCAGCTGCATAATAGCAACCGAAATAATTTGTCCAATATTATCATGCAGTTCTTTGCTGATTTCAGATAAAGTCTGATCTTTTATTTCAATTCTTGTTTTCACCAATTCAGATTGGAAATACAAATCGGCTTCCATTTTTTCTACCAAAAACTTATTTTTTTTCTTTAAAAAATAGAAGAAAATTACAAGCAAAATAACGATTAGGGTAAAGAAAACAATACCCAGGGAAATAACTAATAGTTGTATTTCTTTTCGCTCCATATAAATCCAATTATAAAGCAGCTATGCGCCAGAAAATTTAAAATAAACAAGACCAAACTAAAGATAGAATCGTCCTGCTTGATTAGAAACCAATTGATAGCCAGCATAAAGGGTGTAAAAGGAACATGAAAAACAAGTATGCCGAGTATATACCAGAAAAAAACCGATTTTTTAAAATTCAATATTTTTTCTGAATTGAATATCTCGATCAGGTACAGACAGGATAATATTAAAACTACTAATACACCAATTGCAAAACTATAGGTATAAGAACGGTTTATGTCTTCTTTGAAATATAAAATATTTAAAAAGAAAGAAACAATAAACAGAATTAAAAAAAGAATAGCCGAAATTCTATGATCTTTTTTAGTCAATAAGGCTCTTAGAAGTAAAATATAGGCAGAGAGGCTGGCAAGCATGTAGAAATTATAAACGTAAAAATTCAGCAAACCCGTCCATTCGGTGAAATAATAGCCTATAATTTCGATTACGATAGAAAACCAGATTAAAAGTACTAAAAATTTAGCTTTATTGCTAGGAAGTTTTGGCAGTGCAAACAAACCAATCGTTCCTGACAATAAAGCCATATAAATGATATAAGATCTTAAAAATTCGAACATATTTTTTTTAGTAAATTAAGCTTGGCGGTCTTCCGATGTTTCCGTAATTCATTGGATCTAGGCTTTCTATGTCTGAAGACGCAGCTTCTTTCATTAAAGCAAAACTTTGAACTTGTGTATTGTTTTCTGCCTTTTTGCCTGTAGGAACTAAAAATAAGGTAGTTAAACCTGCTTTTTCTCCATGCTTTTCATCATCGGGATAAACTCCAAAATAAAAACGGATTCCGTCAACATTGTAGCCGTCTTTTGCGCCGTTAGTTTTTATATAATGAATATAGTTTTCCAATTCTTCTAAAGAATACCAAATAGCATTGGCATCTTCTTTTTCTTCTTTCCCAGCAACAAGAGAAGCTCTTTTATTGTTGTAATTTGAATTTAATTGTCTAGCAAATTCTTTTGTAATTAATTGGCTAGGCTTTGCGGGTGGATTTTTCATAGTTTTTTATTGTTAATTGGTTTAAATGTTTAGTTAACAGATTTTTGAGTTGTTTACAGGGCAAAATTATCTGAAACAGAAAATTCCGGCAAGGGGAAATATACCCTTTTTTGTTTAGGTAAAATTATTTAAAAAATCGGGTTAAAGTGCTGTTGTTTAGTATTTTGTAAAAATATAATTTTACATCGCCAGTTTTGAGATAAAACAGGCATTCAAAAATGTTGGCTGTTAGTGCTTATTTTTTGAGAACATATTGCAACCGATATTAGTTCTGAGTTTAGTTGGCTGTTTTGCAATCTATATCTCAATTCTCGACCCTTATATTGTTCAGTTTCCATAAAAGTATCACGAACAATACTGCTCTTATTTTACAGTACGTCAATTGTAAAAAGATGTTTTTATTTCTTCAAACATCAATTATCACCAAAAACAAACCTAATGAGAACTATTAACGCAGGAACAAAATCTCCCGAAGTTTATTACTTAAACGAGCTTTTGGCAAAATTAAAATACAGTGTAATTGTTTCCGATTATTTCGGAAAAGAAACAGATAAAGCAATCAAAGATTTTCAGTTAAAAAACAATCTTGTGGTTGATGGAGTAGTAGGGCTTAAAACGTGGTCGACACTTTTAGAAAAAAGTAAGAATGGTTTTCAGACAAACACTAAATTATTGTCTGAGCAGGATTTAATTGATTTTTCGAATCAGTTTAAATTAGAACTGGCAGTTGTAAAAGCGGTAAACGAAGTCGAAAGCAATGGAAAAGGTTTTTTAATTGACGGACGTCCGAAGATTTTGTTTGAAGGACATGTTTTTTGGAATGAATTGAAGAAAAGAAATATCGACCCGAAAGCGTATGTGAATGCCAATACGCAGGACATTTTATTCGAAAAATATACGAAGAAGTATTATGTTGGCGGAACAGCAGAATATACGCGCTTAGAAAAGGCAAAAAAGCTCGGCTCAGACAAAAAAATAGCCGATGCGGCAAATTGTTCAGCTTCTTGGGGACTTTTTCAAATTATGGGCTTTAATGCGGTCTCTATCGGATATAGTAATATAGATGAATTTGTAGATAAAATGAATCAGAACGAAGGAGAGCATCTAAAAGCCTTTGGACGATTTCTTGAAAAGAATAATCTGATTGGATTGCTGCGAAGCAAGAATTGGGTTTCGTTTGCTTTAAAATACAACGGACCAGCCTATAAAACCAATAAATATGACGAAAAGCTGATGAAAGCGTATCAGAAATATGCGTGAGAATTAAAAATTGAGAATTAAAAATTAAAAATTTAGCTTTTGCGAAACTTTGCGTAAATCTTAGCGCTCTTTGCGGTAAAACTTTACTCAAAGTATATCAACTTGAAACCTGAAACCTAAAACAAAAAACAAAACCCGACTAGTTCTTTTAAAAACAAGTCGGGTTTGTATATTAATATAACGAGATTTTATCTTAAACTCGCTCCAAGTTCAGTTTCAAATGTCTGCTGTAATTTAGACATGATTTTATCGATCTGAGCGTCAGTTAAGGTTTTCGTGTTGTCTTGAATAGTAAAACTCAAAGCGTACGATTTTTTTCCTTCTGGCAATTTGTCTCCTTGATAAACATCAAATAAATTAATATCTTTTAAAAGCGCTTTCTCAGTTTGTTTTGCTAAGTTGAAAATGCTTTCGTAAGTAGTGTTTTGGTCAATTAATAAAGCCAAATCTCTACGAACTTCTGGGTATTTAGGAATCTCAGAATACTTAATTTTTCCTGTAATTATTTTTAGAACTAAATCCCAGTTGAAATCTGCATAGTAAACATCTTGCTTGATGCCAAAATGCTTCAAAATAGGCTTTTTAATAACACCCATTTCAACCAAAATATCATTGTTGTAAGTAATCGCAGTTCCTTCAGAATAAACATCAGATTGAACTGGCGCATTTGAAATTTTTTCAATTCCCAAACGTGATAAGATTGCTTTTACATATCCTTTCAACAAGAAGAAATCTGTTGTTTTCTGCGGATTTGTCCAACTTTCTTTGTTTCTGTTTCCAGAAATCAGTAAAGAAAGATGTTTGTGCTCTTCGTATCCGTTTAAATACTTATGATAAGTTTTTCCGAATTCAAATAATTTTAAATCCGAATTTTTTCTATTAATGTTGTATGAAACCGCTTCTAAGCCAGAAAACAATAAGGACTGGCGAAGTGTTGCTAAATCACTGCTCAACGGATTCAGCATTGATACATTATGCTCTTCTTTTAATGAAGCAGATAATTTGGCGTAAGCAGCAGTTGTCAACGAATTGGCCATCATTTCGTGGAAGCCTTGAGAATTCAATTGAGAAGCAATTACATTCTGAACTTTGTAATCTTCTGTTCTTGGCGAATTGGCTACCGTAGCATTAAATTTCTTAGAGAAATTAATGTTGTTATAACCGTAAACTCTCAGAATTTCTTCGATTACGTCAATTTCGCGCTGAACGTCTACACGATATGCAGGAATAGTTAAACCTAAACCGGTATCAGAAACGCTGTTTACTTTTATGTCTAAAGAAACCAAGATTTTTTTGATGGTATCTTTTGGAATTTCTTGCCCGATGATTTTAGAAACATGGCTGAAATTCAATAAAACAGAGAAATCTTCCACTTTTTTAGGATACACTTCCACAACATCAGAAGTGATTTTTCCGCCAGCTACTTCTTGAATTAAAAGTGCTGCACGTTTCAATGCATATTCTGTAATCGTTGGGTCAATACCTCTTTCAAATCTGAAAGAAGCATCTGTGCTCAATTGATGTCTTTTTGCTGTTTTACGAATGCTTACTGGGTCAAAATAAGCACTTTCTAAGAAAATAGAGGTTGTTCCTTCAGAAACTCCAGATTTTTTACCTCCAAAAACTCCAGCAATGCATAGCGGACCTTTTTCGTCGCAAATCATTAAATCTTCTTTGTGAAGCGTTCTTTCAACATCGTCAAGAGTTACAAATTTAGTTCCCTCTTCAACTGTTTTTACAATGATTTTTCCGTTGATTTTTGCAGCATCAAAAGCGTGTAAAGGTTGTCCTAATTCGTGTAAAACATAATTAGTGACGTCTACAATATTGTTTTTTGGAGTCAATCCAATAGCTTTTAAACGGTCTTGTAGCCAACTTGGAGATTCATGAACAGAAATTCCAGAGATAGTTACACCGCAATATCTTGGAGCTAAATGATTGTCCTCAACGTTTACGTCGATTTTTAGCGTACGCATGTCCACTCTAAAATTGCTTACAGAAGGCGTAATCAATTCTACGTTTACACCACGCTGTAACATTCCAGCTCTCAAATCACGAGCAGTTCCAAAATGGCTCATCGCATCGGCACGGTTTGGCGTCAATCCGATTTCAAAAACTTCATCATTTGCAATTTGGAAAACTTCAGACGCAGGAGTCCCTGGAACTAAACCTTCAGCCAAAACCATAATTCCGTCATGGCTAGTTCCTAAACCTAATTCATCTTCAGCACAGATCATTCCGTGACTTTCCTGTCCGCGGATTTTTCCTTTTTTAATGGTAAATTCTGCACCTTCTTTATCATATAAAACGGTTCCAATGGTAGCAACTGGCACTTTTTGTCCTGCAGCCACGTTTGCAGCGCCACATACAATTTGTACAGGAGCTTCTAAACCAATATTAACTGTAGTGACTTTCAATCTATCCGCATCAGGATGTTTTTCGCATGTCAAAACGTGTCCAACAACAACGCCTGCCAAGCCTCCTTTAATAGATTCATATTTTTCGACAACTTCAACTTCTAAACCTAAATCTGTTAGTAATTCAGAAGTCTGCTCAGATGTCCAATCTGTTTTAATAAATTGTTTTAACCAGTTGTAAGATATTTTCATTGTAGTTCTTTAATTCTTTGTATGAGGTTACAAATATAAGGATTGCGTGTTGGAGTAGGAAAAAATTGAGTAGTTTTTTCTAGTTGTTTTTAATTGACCGAAAAATGCTGCCTACTAATTATTTAGCAATTTATAGGCTAAAATTTTATTAAATGATTATTATAAAACACTAAAAAAACTGAATGTGTAATTTTTGTGCTACAAGATGAATGAAAAGTGCTATTCTGTTTCTTTTTATGAAACTAAATTTGGAGTAAATCAAAAAAAGAATATTATGAGTACCGCAGTAAAAAGACCTGAATTTAAGGCAAAATACGATAACTATATTGGTGGAAAATTTACCGCACCAATTACAGGAGAATACTTTGATGTAGTTTCTCCTATCGATGGAAAAGTATTTACAAAAGCAGCACATTCTGGAAAAGAAGATCTAGAATTAGCTGTGGATACTGCTTATGAAGCATTTAAGACTTGGGGGAAAACTTCTGTAACCGAAAGAAGTATTTTATTGAATAAGATTGCACAGAAAATTGAAGACAATTTAGAATACATAGCAGCAGTGGAAACGGTTGACAACGGAAAACCAATCCGCGAAACGCTTGCAGCAGACATACCGCTGGCAATTGACCATTTTAGATATTTTGCGGGCGTAATTCGTGCAGAAGAAAGTGCTATTTCAGAACTAGATTCGCAAACGGTTTCTATTGCGTTAAGCGAACCTCTTGGTGTTGTCGCGCAGATTATTCCGTGGAATTTTCCGATTTTAATGGCAGTTTGGAAAATTGCTCCAGCACTTGCGGCAGGAAATACAATCGTCTTAAAACCAGCAGAAAGCACGCCAATTTCTATTATGGTTTTGATGGAATTAATTGGCGACATTCTTCCTCCTGGAGTTTTAAATATTGTAAACGGATTTGGAGCTGAATTAGGACGTCCGTTAGTAACCAATAAAAAAGTATCAAAAGCAGCATTTACAGGTTCTACCACTACAGGACGTTTGGTGATGCAGTATGCAACAGAAAACATTATTCCGGTAACTTTAGAATTGGGTGGTAAATCTCCAAATATTTTCTTCCCTTCGGTAGCAGATCACGATGATGATTTCTTTGACAAAGCCGTAGAAGGTGCTGTGTTATTTGCTTTAAATCAGGGAGAAATCTGTACTTGTCCTTCTAGATTATTAATTCACGAAGATATTTACGACAAATTCATCAAAAAAGTAATAGAAAGAACTGAAGCCATTATAGCTGGAAATCCGTTGGATAAATCGACAATGATTGGAGCTCAGACTTCAATTGTTCAGAAAGAAAAAATCATGTCTTATATCAAATTAGGAAAAGAAGAAGGAGCAGAAGTGCTAACAGGAGGTGATGAAAATAAATTAGGAGGCGAACTGGAAGGCGGTTATTATATTAAGCCAACATTGTTTAAAGGCCATAACAAAATGAGAATTTTCCAAGAAGAGATTTTCGGACCTGTTTTAGCCGTTACCACTTTCAAAACTACCGAAGAAGCTATCGAAATTGCCAATGATACCATGTACGGATTAGGCGCGGGAGTTTGGACACGTGATGCACACGAAATTTATCAGGTTCCTAGAGCAATTCAGTCAGGTCGTGTCTGGATCAATCAGTACCATTCTTATCCAGCAGGAGCTCCGTTTGGAGGTTACAAGCAATCTGGAATTGGTCGTGAAAACCATAAAATGATGCTGAGCCAATACCGCCAAACCAAAAACATGCTGATTTCTTATGATAAAAAGAAATTAGGATTCTTCTAAGAAAAAGATAATCAAAATCCTGGAGTATTTAGGTTGGCGACATGCATGGGGCATTAAATGAAAATTTAATGGCATTAAGCAAACTTCCTCCAGGCAATTTTGATTTGCAAATATCCAATACAATCAAATTACAGTTTGAATGTAAGTAAATACAAATAGTTGGTTATGTTAAGCAGTAAATTTCTTTACGGAGTTTGCTGCTTTTAAATTTTAGTAGATAAAACGATGATTAAACGAATTGATGCCACAGAAAAAGCGATAGAACTGATTAAAGTTTTAAAAGAAAAACATGGCGACCTAATGTTTTATCAGGCAGGAGGATGCTGTGAAGGCACGCAGCCGCAGTGTTTCGAGAAAGGCGGTTATTATCAGCGAACAGGGGATGTTTGCATTGGTACAGTTGAAGGTGCCGAATTTTGGGTAGATAAAGATTTATTTGAATACTGGAAACATGCGCATTTTACTCTAACGGTAATTGATGCATTCGGAGTAGGAGGTTTTTCTTTGGAAACTCCTTTAAAGAAAACCTTTCAAATCGAATACAGAATTTTCACTCCAGAAGAAGAGTTGAATCTAGAGCCGGTTACAAGGATTGAGTAAAAGTTTTAAGTCTCAGTCACAGTTTTCAGTCTCCGATAAAAAATCTTAGAATCTTAGAACCTTAGTAGCTTAGAACCTTAGCACCTTTGATTAATATAAAGTAACTGATACTGTTTTGGCGTAATTCCTTCGTACTTTTTAAATAATCTTATAAAATAATTGGCATCTTCAAAGCCGGCTAAATAACAGACTTCGTTAATTTGAAGGGTTGGATTCTTCAAAAGATTTTTAGCACATTTTATTTTCTCATTCAAAATATATTCAATCGGACTCATTCCTAGTTCGCGTTTAAAGAAACGATAGAAAGAGGTAGTGCTCATGCATGCTTTTTCGCTCAGAGATTTTAAGCTTATATTTTCTTTCAGATTCTGTTTGATATATTCTGTAACTTCTTTTATGGGATTGTTTGCGTCCAAAAATTTTCCTTCGTCTATAGATTTTACCGTTTGAGTTTGAATAATTCTAATCAATAATTCTTTTAAAGTTAAATCTGCAAAAATATCTTTCGCAACTGAAGTGCTCATACATTCTTTTATGAGTTTATTAATTGTTGCCGCCATTTCTACATTGTTGTAAAAGAAGTAATTTTGGTAATTCAACTGCCAATACATATTGGTTCCTTCTTTCGGATATTGTTCATTTAAGAAGTTTAATATTTCAACAATTTTATCCTGATCAATCGCTAATGCCAAACATTGTGTAGGATTGTTTTTTGAAGCCTCAGGAAAATCAATTTTCATTTCTACATTTGAAGGTACAATGACTGTTTCACCCGGAAGGTAAACAAATTCAGGATCATCAAAAAGATGCATGATTTTTTTGCCTCTCAGCATACTGGTAACCACCAAATCATTAAATTTTAATGGGACTTTTTGAGTCGATTCGTAGGTTTCAAATAGATTTAATTCACAATTATTAAGGTTGTAAATCGTTCTGTTTTCTACAAGAGTTTTTAATGATTTCTCTTGCGATAATTGGAGCGGATTGACTAAAAATCGTTGATTGTTCATTAAATTTAATTTTTGGGTGAAAACCTTAAATTTAATGAAAATAAAAATATAAAGAGCACCTTTAACGTTTTATTAAATCAGTTCTTCAACATGTTTTTTGATGTTTTCGGATATTTTTCTTGTAGGAAGATCATTTTCATCATTCCCAAATGGGTCTTCAATCTCTTCTGCAATTAGCTCTAAACTCGCCAAAACATAAAATATAAAAACTACGACAGGAGCTACTAGATACCCCAAACTTACAGAATATCCAAAAGGTAGCGTCATGGTGTAAAAGAAGATGAATTTCTTGATAAAAGCGCTGTAAGAATAGGGAATAGGCGTGTTTTTGATACGCTCACATGCCCCGCAGATATCTGTAAAAGCAACTAATTCGTCGTTTAAAGTAATAAGTTGTTCTCCAGATATTTTTCCTGCATCGTACAAATCATTGATTTTGTGATACATGATTCTTTTCAGCTGATTTGGTTTGTGTTTGTGATGGTCAATTTCCAGATCAACATCTTCAAAAAGCTGTTTGCTGGTGTCTTCATCTTTTAAATGCTGATTAAGAATATCGGCATACATGGGAATATATTTTCTGAAAAACTTTCTATCATTTTCATCTTTTAAAATTGCCGAAAGCTTAATAGCCAGATTTCTGCTATTATTTACAAGTCCGCCCCAGAGTTTGCGGCCTTCCCACCATCTGTCGTAAGCAGTATTGGTTCTAAAAACAAGTAAAAGCGAAATGACAAACCCTAACATTCCATGCATAATTGGAATGTTGTGAATATAATCGTTTTTGGTTACTTTAAAATAATGGAGTTCAAGATAACATACTATTGAAGAATATATTCCAATTGCAATCATAATCGTAAACAGTTTTCGAACAGTATCCGATTTATGAAAATGAAAAATAAATGTAAACCAGTCTTTGGTATTGTATGTAATCATTGAAGTGGGTTTTGAAACAAATTTAAATTAAAAATCAACTTTTGAACGTAAAACGGAAGAAAATATTTTAGCTCATCGAGGCATTCTAAATTCATTTAGAATAGACACAGACATTTATTCATCTGTTTAGGCAAAAGATAGTCTTTTAGAAATTCGAGATTCTTGGTAATAGAAAAAAAATCTGCTGGATTTGCTAATCTGCGAGCTATTTTTTCTCACGCAGATTTAGCAGATCCAGCAGATAATATGTGGTTTTTTAATTAGAAAAGCTAAAAATTAATATTTCCTGCTAATTCTTTAAGAGCAATTTCAGATAATTTTGCTTCGTATTGTGCGTTACTGTAACGCACTTTTGCATTGACATAATTTAGCTGGGCAGTTCTAAAATCAAGTGTTGTAATGGTACCGATTTTAAATTTGTCTAGCGTGATTTCTAGATTCTGCCTAGCAATATTCTCATTATTTTCTTCTAAATCAATTAGTTCTAAGTTTGTCAAATACGTTTGAAATGCAGTGCTCAATTGCGTATTCAAAAGCGTATTCTGCTGTTCGATTGCAAGTTGAGAATTTTCAATCTGCAGTTTGGCTACTTTCTCGTTGCGATGCTGATTAAAACCGTCAAAAATATTCATCGAAGCATTAAAACCGTAGTTCAAACCTCTTGAAGACGTTTCGCTGGTAAAACCCAAACTAGACTGACTTTCAGAAAAGTTGTATCCTGAAGTTAATCTTAAAGTAGGGTATCGGTCTGCTTTTACTTGTTTGAGCTGTAATTCGGCGATACGTTTATTGATAATTTGCGCCTCTAAACCTGGATTTTGTTTTTGTGCTAAATCCATTAAATCGGCCAATACTAATTTGTTGTCTACTTTGACTTCATCTGTAACTTTGAAATCAATCTTTGGATCGCGTGCTAAATGCTGATTCAGCAAGATTTTGCCATTGGCATAAGCTTCTTTTTGTCTAAGCAAAGCAACCTGATCTGAATTTAAATCAACTTGAGCATTTAAAACTTCCAGCTTTGAAGCTTTCCCGATACTAAAGCGATTTTTTGCTAAAGTTAAGCGCTGATTCGAAATTACTATTGTAGTGTCTAGTGCCGCCAATTGTTGCTGCATTTGCACTAAATCATAATAAGCCGAATTTACCTGTGCAATTTTGAGTAAAATAGTTCTTTTTAATTCTGCGTCACCCAATTTTTGAAGTTCTTTCAGCTGATCTAGTTTGGCAAACATTTTCATTCCGTCAAAAACAGTCCAACCTATACTGACACCATAATTTAAACTATTGTTTTTGGCGTTATCCAATGAGGTAGATGTACCGTCTTGTCGTACTTGTGTAGAGTTGGTAATGCTATTGTTATCTGTAATGTTTGCCGTTGCTGTTGGCAGCATTCCTGCATTTCCAATTGTAACGTTTGTTTCGTTTATTTTGGAATTGTTTTTAGCAATTTTAATTTCAAAATTATTTTCCAAAGCTATAGTCATAGCTTGTTCAATAGTAAGAACTTCCTGTGCCTTTGCCTGAATAAAGCAAAAGAATAGAATAAGTACCGTACAGTATGTTTTTTTGATATTCATATTTGTTTTCTTTAACCAAAAATTGCGTTTTGGTTTCTATTTAATGCTTTCTCTTTCGTATTCGTCAATATGGTCAAATTCAGGATAATGTTTTCTAGCTTTAGACCACATTAAATAAATGGCAGGAATTACAAAAAGCGTTAAAGCCAATGAAAAAATAGTTCCTCCCACAATCACAACCCCCATACCAATTCTGCTGGTTGATGCAGCTCCAAGAGACAATGCAATAGGAAGTGCTCCTAAAGCAATGGCTAAACTGGTCATTAAAATTGGACGTAAACGTGCTTCTGAAGCTTCTAAAATAGCTTCTAATTTAGGCTTTCCTTGTTCGCGTAACTGATTGGCAAATTCTACAATCAAAATACCGTTTTTGGTTACCAGACCAATCAACATTACCGTACCAATCTGGCTGAAAATATTCCATGTCTGATTGAATAGCCACAATGAGAATAGCGCTCCAGCAACGGCCATAGGAACCGTCAGGATGATAATAAACGGATCTATAAAACTTTCAAATTGTGCTGCTAGAATTAAAAAGATTAATAATAAAGCCAATCCGAATGCGAAAGAAGTATTAGAGCTACTTTCTACGAAATCTCGTGATTCACCGGCTAAATCTGTAGTGAAACTTTCATCTAAAACCTTAGCTTTGATTCGGTCCATTTCCTCAATTCCGTCTCCCATACTTTTTCCTGGTGCTAAACCAGCAGAAACGGTTGCAGACATATATCTATTATTGTGATACAATTGCGGCGGATTACTTTGTTCGTATACTTTTACAACGTTATCCATCTGAATCAGTTCGCCGTTTTTGTTTTTTACAAACATAGAAGTCAAATCCAAAGGTTTGGATCTGTCTTTTTGATCAAACTGACCAATTACCTGATATTGCTTTCCGTTTTTAATGAAATAGCCAAAACGCTGTCCGCTTAAAGAAAGCTGTAAAGTTTGCGCAATATCAAGAATAGAAATTCCTAAACTTTCTGCTTTTGCGCGGTCAATAGTAACATTAATTTCAGGTTTGTTAAATTTCAGGTTTACGTCTGTCGTCGAAAACACATCGCTTTTGTTTACCTCATTCATAAAAAGAGGAATTTTTTCTCGCAGTTTGTCAAAATTAGGAGCCTGAATTATGTATTGAATCGGTAATCCTCCACGTCTGTTAACAGCAATTGTAGGCTGTTGGATTACTGCCGTTTTAGCATCAGGATATTGTTTGGTCCATTTTGTTAACTTATCTGCAATTTCTTTTTGAGTAACCGTTCTTTCGTCTGGTTCTTTTAATGAAAGCCTAATAAAACCCGTGTTAGTTGCCGAAGCTCCAAAACCAGGCGCGGTAATAACCAAGCTTACTTTTTTCTCAGGAATCGAATCGTCAACTAGCTTTGAAATTTCCTGCATAAAACGGTCTGTATATTCGTATGAAGATCCTTCTGGAGTAGTCATACGCATGGTTACAGAGCTTCTGTCATCATAAGGTGCTGTTTCTTTCGGAAGAATAGTAAAGAATAAATAAATCAATCCGAAACAAGCAATAAGAATAGGGAAGCTGATCCATTTTTTTTCCATAAATTTTGAAAGCGCTTCAGCATAACTGCTGTTCATTTTTTCAAAAAATGGTTCTGTTTTAATATAAAACTTCGATTTTTTCTGTTCTCCGCCTTTCATTAAATAGGCGTTTAACATTGGTGTTAAAGTAAGAGAAACGAATGCTGAAATCAATACAGCAGCACCAATTACCACTCCAAATTCCCTAAAGAGCCTTCCTACGAAACCTTCTAGAAAAATTACAGGTAAAAATACAGCCGCCAATGTTACCGAAATCGAAATTACAGCATAAAAAATTTCGTTAGAACCTTTAATCGCTGCTTCAATTGGGGACATTCCTTCTTCGACTTTTTTGAAGATATTTTCGGTTACCACAATACCATCATCTACAACCAGACCTGTTGCTAAAACAATTGCTAATAAAGTCAATACGTTGATTGAGAATCCAAATAGCCACATAATGAAGAATGTAGCAATTAACGAAACCGGAATATCAATTAAAGGTCTAAAAGCAATTGCCCAGTCTCTAAAGAATAAATAGATGATAATGATTACCAATATTACAGAAATTCCCAATGTTTCGGCAACTTCTAATACTGATTTCTTTACGAAAATCGTATTGTCAAGAGCAATGTTTAATTTGATATCCTTTGGAAGATCCTTTTTTAAGGCTTCATATTTTTTATAAAACTCTTTCGAAATATCCAAGTAGTTTGCACCTGGCATCGGTACAATTGCCAAACCAATCATTGGTAAACCAGACTGGCTTAATTTTGTTTCGATATTTTCGGGACCTAATTCTGCTCCTCCAATATCACTTAATCGGACAATTTTATCTCCGTCTGTTCTAATGATGATGTTGTTGAATTCTTCTGCTTTAGAAAGATTTCCAATTGTTTTTACAGTAAGTTCAGTGTTATTACCCGTTAATTTACCCGATGGTAGCTCAACATTTTGTGCATTCAATGCTGTACGCACATCTGCTACTGTACAGCCATAAGCGGTAAGTTTTGCGGGATCAATCCATAAACGCATCGCGTAACGTTTCTGTCCCCAGATCTGCACGCCACTCACTCCGGGAATTGTTTCTAAACGTTGCGAAATAACATTTTCTGCATAATCGCTTAATTCTAAAGAGTTTCTTGAGTCACTCTGAACGGTCATCGAAATAATAGCGTCGCTATCAGCATCTGCTTTCGATACCACTGGCGGAGCATCAATATCTTGCGGAAGATTTCTAATGGCTTGCGAAACTTTGTCACGAACGTCGTTTGCGGCTTCTTCTAAATCTTTATCTAGATTAAATTCAATTGTGATATTGCTGCTTCCTTGGTTACTTGAGGACGTAATATTTCTAATTCCGTCAATTGCATTTACAGCTTTTTCAAGAGGTTCTGTAATTTGCGATTCAATAATATCGGCATTGGCACCCGTATAATTGGTACGAATGGATACCTGCGCAGGGTCAATAGAAGGGAATTCTCGAACACCTAAAAAAGTATAACCAATAAAACCGAATAATATAATTAATAGATTCAGTACTATGGTTAAAACAGGTCTTCTAATACTTGTAGTTGATAAACTCATTTGTAATTTTGGATTTTAGATTTCAGACTTTAGATTTCTGATTTATTGTTAAATCGCTATTATCTTTAATCTATATTCAAGTCTTGCGACTTTTGACTTTAAGACTTTTGGCTTTAGAACTATTTTACTTTAACCTTAATTGGAGCTTCGTCTTTTAATGACATAACACCGCTTGTGATCAAAGTATCTCCAGGTTTTAATCCTGCTAAAATTAAAATTGAAGAATCTGTTCTTGTCGTTGCGTCAACCATTACTTCTTTTGCTTGGCCATTATTGGCGACATATACTTTTTTACCGTCTTGAATAGGTACAATTGCTTGAGAAGGAACAACTATGGCATCTTTAATAATATTTAAAGGCAATTTGATATCTGCAAAAGTTCCAGGAAAAAGTTTTCCGTCAACATTATCAGCAAGGGCACGAATTTGAAGTGTACGCGTTGCTACGGCTACTTCTGGTTCGATAGCATAAATTTTTGCATTGTACGTTTTGTCTGATCCAGAAACTTTAAAATCAATTACTGATCCTGACTTTACTTCTGCAGCATATTTTTCAGGAATTGAAAAAGTAATTTTCAATTTGCTGGTGTTTACCAGTTTTGCCACCAAAACAGTAGGGGTGATATAAGTTCCTGGAGAGATGTTGCGCAAACCAATTTTTCCTGAAAATGGCGCTCTAACAGATGTTTTAGAAATCTGTGCTCGTATTAATTGAGATTGGGCTTGGGCAGAAGCAAGGTCAGCTTTTGCAACATCAGCTTCTTCTTGGCTTATGGCTTCCTTCTGCAATAGTAATTTTGCTCTTCTTGCGTTTTCAGCGGCCAAATCTTCTCGGGTTAAAGCTTGTCTTAATTGCGCTTTTAACTCAATATCATTTACTTTTAAAAGTACCTGTCCTTTAGTAACGTTGGTGCCTTCATTAAAAAATATTCCTTCAACAATTCCTGAAACCTCACTGTGAATTTCTACTTGTTCATTAGCTTCAATAGATCCTGATAATGCTAAATTATTGTCAAAAGTGGCCGTTTTTATTACGATTCCATTAACAGTTGTTGGAGATTTTTTATCATTAAACTTTTTTGAGTCTTCATTTTTTCCCTTGTTAGATATAATTCTGTAGGTAATAAAGCCTCCAATTGTAATGATTAAAAGCGTGTAAATGAGGTGTTTTAATTTCATAAACTTGAGGTAAATATAGATTTTAGGTATGTGTTTAGGTAAGCTTACAAATTTAACTTTTTGATGTGAAATCGGAAGCTGTTAGCTTTTATTTAACATTTGTATGTACAAAGGTTTGCATTTAGACTAGATACGGGGTAAAAGGTTTAATTAAAGATTAATTTTTTTTGAAAAAATAAATGAAACTTCTTCAAAATTATGTTTTGTTATGTGGTCCAAAGGCAGGCTGTCTCTACATCGGAAGAAATTTTGTGCAATTTGTCTGGTTTTTTTTGCAGTTTATCGATTTTATTTGTAACATTGATATGTTAAACAAAATGAAAAAATTTAACATAAAGACTAACGGTTGCGTTTGTGTTTTGTGTTAAAATATGTATGCAGAAGTTGTTTTTTTTGGTTTTTGATTATATATAATGAATAATTATATTAACAAGTGTTTATGCTTTGTTGTTAATAATAAAAAAAATAATTTATGAGGAAAAAATTACTTCTCGGTTTATGGTTTACATTTTTACTTCTTTCAATTGGCTATCTGTTTTGGCAGAACGAGTTTAAGTACAGTCTTCCAACGCCTATTCCAAAGAATTATAAGGCTATTGCGATGGGGTCTAATATAGAACTTGGTCCATGCTGTGCATTTGATAATAAACCCATTTTTATACATTTCTTTAACCCCGAATGTCCCTGTTCTCGGTTCAATGTGCCACATGTGAGTGATTTGATAAAAAAATATGGAAATCAGATCAATTTTAAAATTGTTGTGTTGAACAAACAGAAAAAATTTACTATTGATGAAATTCAGCAAAAGTTTGACGCTGAGATTCCTGTTTACTTTGACGAATCAATTGCTGAAAAATGTGGCGTTATTTCAACACCTCAAGCTGTTTTGCTAGATCAGTCGCATAATTTGTATTATAGAGGCAATTACAATAAAACCAGATATTGTACGGATACTCGAAGCAATTATGCCCAAATGGCAATCGATTCGCTCCTTAGCAGAAAAGGAAATCCGTCTTTTAACGCCTTAGCTCTTAGAGCTTACGGATGCTCATTACCTAAATGTACTAAATAACTATTTTTTCCAAAAACCTAAAACTAATAACCTATGAAAACAAAAGCTAGCTTAAACGAACAAGACTATCTGCACAGTTTTATGTCTACAATGACACAAAAATCAGATACAATTATCAATTATGTACTTGCAGTATATTTTCTGCTGGGCATCGGTCTTTCTTTTAAATACGATACTTTCGAGATTGGCGTTGGCGTTGGAACGCTAAATCTTTTGTTGTACTACTCGGCAAAATTTTTTATGAAAAACTCTAAATTTTACCAGTATGTTCTGTCTGTTGTTCTGGCAATTTTTATGGCGCAGTACATTTATCAAATGCACGGAATGTTTGAAATGCATTTTACGGTATTTATTGCCAGTACGATTTTAATTATTTATCAGAACTGGAAACTTCAAATTCCGCTTACTTTACTTGTTGTTCTACATCACGCTGGTTTAGCTTATCTTCAAAACTATATTTATAATGATGCTAACGGATTTCAGGTTTACTTTTCTCAGGTAAATTTTGATCTTGAAACTTTAATTATCCATACCGTTTTGGCTGCTGTTGTATTTTTTATGAACGGTTACTGGGCGTATTATTTTAAAGAACATAGCGAAAATCACATTTCGAAAATTTCAGACGAATACGAGTTGGAAAACATGAAATTGGCTTCGGCGAAATACAGTTCAATGTCTGCTACAAAAGATTATAATGATTTTATTCATAGAACAACTTTAGATTTAAAGTTGCCTGTAAATTCTGTTTTAAAGCTTATTGATGTTTCGAAAGGACATACAGATAATGATAAATTACTGAGTTATCTTGAAATGATGAGAGAAAGCGCCAAAAAAATAGATGATTTAGTTAATGATATCCATGTAAAATCGACAAATAGCAGGAATTAGAACTCGAGCCAAGCCCCAAAACAATACTAATATTTTTTAAACCACTTGTATGTTTAAGTATGATTTACCAACTGCAGTGCCTACGCTGCATAATCTTAAAAAAATAATTGAAGATTTTTTGAATGAAAGCATAACATTAGATTCGATCGAAAAAATTAAAATTCAATCTGATTTTGAAATAGAGGTAAGAGAGATTTTTAAAAATTACCAAACTAGCTCTCATGTTTATGATCTCGATTTTCAGTATAAAAAGCTGATTCAGATCGTGAACGATATTCGCCAGCTTAATCTTGCGGTTGATAATGAGATTCCTGAATGGCTTGAAAATGAACTTGAAACCGTTTTTCGCAAAATCAGAAATATTCTTCTTGTCTTGGAGATCGAGTCAAATTGAAAATGGTTTAAAGGATTCATTTTATACTTACTGAATTGTAAATTAATTTAAATGTAAAATTTATGGATACCAGATTGCACCGTCCTACACCTTCTGATAGAGAAGTGGACTGGAATAAGAATAAAGTACTGCTTAGTAAAACTGACAAAAAGGGAACCATTTTATACGCGAATGAAGACTTTATAGATGTTTCTGGTTACGATGAATTTGAACTTGTCGGCCAGCCACATAATATAATTCGCCATCCAGATATGCCCAAGGTTATTTTTAAATTCTTATGGGATAGTATCAAATCCAGCGAGAACATTCATGTTATTATAAAGAACATGGCCAAAACGGGACGTTATTACTGGGTTGTAACCGATTTTAAAATCGTAGCAGATACCGATGGTGAAATTGTAGGTTTCTTTTGTACCCGAAAATCGGTTCCGAACGATATCATTGTGAAATTTATAGAGCCTTTGTACAAGAAACTTTTGCAGATTGAAGAAACCAGTGGTATGCACGCTTCAGAAGAGTATTTGGTAGGTTTTCTTGAAGAAAGAAAGAAAACCTACATGGAATATATCGATCATTTGATTGCAACTGGAAAAGATGATAAAAACAAAATAAGCAAAGGCTTATTTAGCGGTCTTTTTGAAAAAAAGAGTGATGTTAAAAAGAAATAATGAACTATATACTTCATTGTTTCTAAAAAAATATTCAACCCCAAAATTTGTCCCCCAGCAAAACTAAATCACATGAATATTAGAATTCAATGAAGTATTTTTTTTAAGATGCTAAGCTTTTTAGTTTAATCTACAAAAGGCTGAAAAGGTTAATTAATTACCCTTTTCAGCCTTTCTTTTTAAAGCATCTTAGAACCTAGCTAATATAATTCCAAATATTCTTTTTCTTAGTTAACTCAATGAAGATGTTTCTTAAAACGGCATGCTCAGGTTTTTGAAGAGCGGAATCTTCTTTTAGGATTTTCATGGCATAATTTCTTGCCAACGAAAGAATTTCTCTATCCTTAACAATATCTGCAATTTGAAGATTTAACACACCGCTTTGCTGTGTTCCCATCATGTCACCAGGGCCCCGGAGTTTTAAGTCCACTTCTGCAATTTCAAAGCCGTCATTGGTCTGCACCATAGTTTCCATTCTGGTTTTACTGTCAGAACTTAATTTATGGCCAGTCATTAAGATGCAATAACTTTGCTCCGCACCACGACCGACACGTCCGCGCAGCTGGTGCAATTGCGAAAGTCCGAACCTTTCGGCGCTTTCTATAATCATTACACTGGCGTTTGGCACGTTTACACCAACTTCAATTACGGTTGTAGCAACCATGATATTGGTTTTTCCTTCAGAGAAACGCTTCATTTCTGCATCTTTATCTGCAGGTTTCATTTTTCCGTGAAGTATCGAAATAGAATATTGAGGCAATGGAAAATCACGAGAAATGCTTTCGTAACCATCCATCAAATCTTTATAATCCATTTTTTCAGATTCCTGAATCAGCGGATACACGATATAAATCTGTCTTCCTTTTGCAATTTCGTCTCGAAGAAATTTCCAAACTTTCAAGCGATTCGTATCGTATCGATGTACAGTTTGAATCGGTTTCCTTCCTGGCGGTAATTCGTCAATAACCGAAATATCCAAATCACCATATAAACTCATTGCCAATGTTCTTGGAATAGGAGTGGCGGTCATAACCAAAACGTGTGGCGGAATATCATTTTTCTTCCACAACTTCGATCTTTGCTCCACACCAAAACGATGCTGTTCATCAATCACGGCCAAACCTAAATTCTGAAACTGCACTTTATCTTCAAGCAAAGCATGTGTTCCAATCAGAATTTTAAGTTCTCCGCTTTCCAGTTCGTCATGGATAATTTTTCTTTCAGAGTTTTTTGTAGAACCCGTTAATATTCGAATATTGATATTTAATGTTTTGGCAAATTCAGACAAACCCAAAAAATGCTGATTGGCCAAGATTTCTGTAGGCGCCATCAAACAAGCTTGAAAACCATTGTCAATAGCCAAAAGCATGCTCATAAATGCTACAATCGTTTTTCCAGAACCCACATCACCTTGAAGCAAACGGTTCATTTGAGCATTGCTTCCCATATCGGTTCTGATTTCTTTGATTACTCTTTTTTGAGCATTCGTTAAATCAAAAGGAAGGTGGTTTTTATAAAATTCATTAAAAAGTTCGCCCACTTTGTCAAATGGATGCCCTTTTATTTTATGTTTTCTAATGAGATTTTTTGTAATTAATTGCAACTGAATAAAGAACAATTCTTCAAATTTCAGTCTAAATTGTGCTTTCGCTAAAATTTCAGCGCTTTTAGGAAAATGAATATTGAATAAAGCAGCACGTTTCGGAATCAGCTTTAATTCTTCTATTAAAAATGGCGGAAAAGTTTCAGTAAACAAAGCCTGTGTTTCCAAAAAAAGCTGTTCCATTAATTTATTGATCGTACGGTTCGAAATGCCTTTATTAGCTAAAGCTTCTGTCGAAGGATAAACAGGTTGCATAGCCGAACGCAAACTTCTTTCGTGTTCGCTTAATAGTTCAATTTCTGGATGTGCCATACTGAATTGGCTTCCGTAAAGCGAACATTTTCCAAAAATAACCAAAGGTTCATTAAGTTTTAAACTTTCACGAATCCATTTATGCCCTTGGAACCAGTTTAAGTCAATTTGCCCCGTATCATCAACAAAACTAGCCACTAGACGTTTTTTGTTTTTAGCAAATTCAACTGTTTTGATGTGAATTATTTTTCCAATAATTTGAACCTCAGAGCCTGTATTCTGCAATTCATTAATCTTATAATAACGCGTTCTGTCAATGTATCGATTCGGAAAAAGATTGACTAAATCTCCATATTTATGAATGCCCAATTCCTTACGAAGCAGCTGGCCACGACTTGGACCAACGCCTTTTAAGTATTCAATTGGAGTTTCGAGAAGATTATTAGACATTCGAAGATTAGATTTTATAGAAGCAAGATTAAAAGAGGCAAGAAGAAAGAAAAAAGACAAGCATTATCTTTTTTCTTTCTTCCATATTCTTTTCTCTTTTTAGAAAGCGAAGATAAATTTTAATTGGGAATTTTAAAAATGAATTATAGTTTTCAATTGATCAATGGTTAGGGAATATTTTGTTGGTTTGAGACGCATAAAATATTGATTTACGCAACCTTTTGAGAATTTAATCGTCTAATTAGGTAAAGATTAACCTTAAAACCAAAATCAAAATGAAAAAGTTTGCTACTGTTTTTATCATCATGTTAAGCATTGTATCTTGTTCAAGCGATGATGCGACTTCAAAAAATGCACTAGGTTATTACGGAAAATGGAAATTAACGACCTATACAACTAGTTTTGTTTTAGCAATTTATATTCCTGGCGAGCCGCAATGGCAAGAGTATTATGATTTTAAAACCGACAATACATTTTTGAAAACGAGAATAATAAACGGAACAACCACAACGGCATCAGGTACCTTTTTAGCAACAAAAAACAACGATCAGACTAATCTTAAATTAACTTATTCTGAAACTAGCGATATTATCGGCAGCTGTTTAGGAAATTTAACTGAGGAACTGATTCTTGACAATAAAGGAGTATTATTCAGTACATGGAGGAATTGTGACGGTCCCGGATTTGAATATAAAAAAGTTAGGTAAACGGGATATTTATTTTAATATCTCAAGTGTAAAACTCTGTTGGTTTACCAGCGGAGTTTTTTTTAGAATTAAAAATCAGTATTGTTTTAATAAAAAAAGATAATTACTAGATTTGTTAAAACATTTAAATTATAAGCCTCAAATTATGATTAAAGAAGAAAAAGTTCCATTTGAAACCCTTGTCTTTTCTGGGGTTACATTCAAAGTAATTAACAGACACGAAGCACACAATATAATTGGAGATCTAACCGATTTCAAGAATCAGAAAATCTACAATGTTTTTGAAGATACTTGGCGTTTTCCCGATTACGAAGAAAATCCGATATTTCTGTTAGCGGAAAATGATGTTGAAATGGATTTGTTTGAGATGGATTTCAGTACCGAAGAACATCCCGATATTTTCATTTTAGGTTTTATTTTTAAAGGAAATCTAACCGTTACAAAACTGATCAGTTCTTATGACACGGATAATTCTCCAGCTTTAATTGTTTTAGGAAAAACTACAACAGTAAATATTAACTTGTTTGGAAGTGTGCATTATTTGGGCGGCGGTCTGCAATGCGACACACTTGCAGGTGAATACAATCACGGTGAACTTTTTGTAAAAGGAGATCTTACGGCGTGGCTTGTTTATAGTGATGACATGCTGTTTCATTTTGAACGTTTCACAGACGTTCAGGCAATTATAAGCGCCAACAGACCCGATATTCTAATTTGCAGCAATGTTCAGGATACCGACGGATCTATTATAACTGTTGAGAATTATCTGCCTTCAACGCATAAATTATCTGATATTGTAGAAGATTCTTTTGTCGAAAATTCAGATTATAACGAAGAAATATTAGGCAACAATTATTTAGATGTTTTTAAAGAAGGTCTTTCAATTTTAGATTACGACAAAAAGGATAAATATATGTATGCTGATTTCCGAAGTCAGTTTATTAATATGGTTGAAGTTCTGTCTGAAACTGAAGAACAGAAAGAAAACGGAAAAATCGTTAGACATATTTCGGGAACAACTTATCTGTTTATTCCTTTTGATTATGAAGGAAAAAAATACAGCCAGATTTCTGAAGAAATTGCGAATGGTTTTGGCATAAGAATGCGCGCTTTATGGTGTCATGAAGACCAAGAAATTATGCTTATTTTGGAATATCTAGATGAAAACGGAGATCCGAAATATCAATGGATGAATGATGAAAATGCTCCAGGAATTGAACTTTTCTGCGTGAAAAATGCGGTCATGAAAACTTTTGAAATATTGACCGCTGAAGTTGTTGAGGAAGGCGGCGAAGCTGATGATGAAACAGAGTATTCAGATTACAGTAATAGATTTTCATTGGGAGAATATGCTTCTCAATTTGGCAATTATAAACTGCCTGAAGATTTAGTGAAGCTATTTGAATTTGAGCAGGAATATGGTGTAGAAACGTATTCAGAATGTTTTGGGCTTACCATAACTGATGATAAAACGGGTATAAAAACTTGGTCTGAAGAAGAAGAATTCTATAATAGTTTTATCGAATTTGCAGGTGCAAACGGTTCAGGAAGCTCTTATGCATACTGGATTATTGATAAAGATTTGAATAATTGCCCAATTGTTGTTTTTGGAGACGAAGGGGGAGTTCATGTTGTAGCAGAAAACACTCAAAAACTGATTCAGCTTCTAACATTCGATACCGAAATTTCTGTTGATTTTGATAAAGCTTATTTTTATCAAGACGAAGAATATTACGAAGAAAGTGAAAATAAGGAAGAGTTTCGCGAATGGGTGAAAGAAGAGTTTGATTTGGAGGCAATAGATTCTGATGAAGATGCAGATGAAATTGTAGAAGAGGCACAGAGAAAATATAAACAAAAGTTTAACGACTTTTTAGTAAAGTTTGGCATTGAAATCAGTGAGGAAGATGAATAGTGTTTTTTATCTTTGAAAAAAAAATAAAAAAATGAAAACACATTTAGCGCTTTTACGCGGAATCAACGTTTCTGGGCATAATATGATGAAAATGGAAGCTTTGAAAGCAATGCTGGAGAATCTTGGCTTTCAAAATGTACGAACGTATTTGCAATCTGGAAATGTTTTTGTGGATAGCGAAGAAGAAGCTTCAAAAGTTGGTTTTATGATAAAACAGGAAATCTTTAAAGTTTTCGGGCACGAAGTTCCTGTAGTAATGATTACCAAAGAAAATTTGGAATCGTGTTTTGCCAATAATCCGTTCTTGAAAGAGAAGGATATCGATATGAAAAAACTATATGTTGCTTTTGTTTCAATGAATTTGAAAAAGGAAAGTATAAACGATTTGAAAATAAGCCAATTCAAGCCAGACGAAGCCAGCATTGACGAAAATAGAATTTTTATTAAATATGCTGTTGGCGCTGGAAAAACTCGTTTTGACCAAAAATATATCGAGAAAAAACTAAATGTAACAGCAACAATTCGCAACTGGAATACGGTCACGAACTTGCTTAAAATGTATAATGAGTAATGAAAAAGTTTTTTTTTATGATGTTCCTTTTAGGACTAAGCTCAGTGACTCTGGCGCAAACCTCAAAAGCAACTTCAGAAGATTTTAATGAGTTTTTTAAGAAATTCAATTCAGATCCTAAATTTCAAATAACTAGAGTTATTTTTCCTTTAAAATACAAAGCGAACAATGAAGATTTTGAATTGTCAGATTATACAATGACAAAGGAAAAATATAAAGTGCTTCATCTCAACAATAAGGCTGATGAAAGATATTTAAAGCGTACATTGTTAGTAAAGAAAAACAAAGCCACTCTTGAAGAGCGCGGGCTAGATAATGGGATTTATATTGATTATATTTTCGAATTAAAAGATAACAAATGGTTTTTGAAAACTTTTGACGATCAATCGACTTAATGTCATTCTCGAATCCATTTTTGCATAGCTGGAAAAGGCATTTTTTGTTCTTTTTCAGCTTTTTCTTTCCCCAAACATAGTCCCATCCATTCCAGAAGAGGCAATCCCATATAATTTCCTGAAGTAAAATTTGAAATAAACCATTCAGAACTACCTTTATACCCATTTGGATGGAATACAAATTCGGCAGGAAGCTGTAAATGATGCAGTGCTGCATAAGACCATAAAAGCGCAGCAATTTCGTCGCCTTGTGTTGGCCAATCTTTAGAGATTTCTACGGTTCCAACTAGTTTTCTTTCAGCCGGAAGCGTTACAGCTAGATGTCCAGCTTCATGTAAAATATCGCCAGGATATAATAATTTACTGTAATCGATATATATGCAGTTAGGACCTAATTCTAATCCTGGCAAAAAAGTTTCTCCAAGCTCTTTTTCAATAATATCAATTCCAATTTCTTTCAGAAAGAATATTACTTTTTTTACTTCATCATTTTCTTTTAAATCCATGTTAGTTTGTTTTTAAAATATTTTTCTTGATGTAAATAGTATCTGCATGATGTAACGCTCCTTTTTTCATTCCGCCTCCAAAAGGCTGCATAAATTGAATGTTTTGAGGCTCGTAACCTTCTTTTTGTATAGGTTCATTTACAGACAAAGTAGGCGCTTCAAAACCAAAAAAAGTAAATTGGCGATACCGTTTTTCTTTTAATGAAAAAGAACCGTTTAACTGAGTTAAAGTCTCACCAACTTTACAATTTTCAATAGGCTGTTTTGTTTCTGCATCATAAATGTATCCTGTTATTTGAGGTCTCTTGCATCTGTTGACCAAACAGCTTTGGAAAGACAAAGAGATAAAAATGACAAATAAGAGCCTAAACAATAATTTCATTTTACTTTTTAATTAAATCACAATACCAAAATCCAAAATCGAAAGCAGTTTCATCATTAGTATCACAGGCTGTATTTGATGAATCTTGCTTTTCTGGCTTTTCATATTTTCTATAAACAATCTCGCCAATTTCAAAATCAATTGGTTTAGAGAATATTGGCCCATCAAAAGTAAAAGTATGAAATTCACCGTTTTCACCGCAGACGTCAACATTTTCAGGCAAATCATTTATAAAATCTTGATCGATTATTCTGCCGACAAAACTTTTATCCAAATATTTTTCGTTTACACAAACCACAATGGTTTTGAATCCCAAGGAAATAAATTCTTGAATTAGATCTTGAGTTGGTATTTTCCAAATCGGAAAAACACCTGTTAATCCGATTTTTGCCAATTGATTTTCGCGGTACTGACGCAAATCTTCCAAAAAAATATCTCCAAAAATAGAATGCGTTATGCCATTTTGCTTTAGTTCGGTTAACGTTTCAGTCATCACTTTTTCGTAAACTTCCATTGTCGGCATTTCGGGTACTTCTAGAATTTTTAACGGAATTCCGATGCTTTGCGCTTGTTCGTGCAGCAATTCAACACGAATTCCGTGCATCGAAATACGCTGATATTGCTGGTTTACGCTTGTCAGCAAACATTCGATTTTAAAATCAGTATTTTGGAGTGTTTTGTATAAAGCCAGAGCAGAATCTTTTCCGCTGCTCCAGTTAAATAAGGCTTTTTGAGGTTCAGACACGATTTGGTATTTTAATACTGTAAACATACAAATTTCATTCTATTTGTAAAGGAAACCTTTGTAACTTTGGGATTTCGCCTTCAAAATTGTTTCAATGAAATACATTTTTTTATTATTCACCAGTTTTCTATTTGCTCAGCAAACGCAATACGTTGACTTTAAATCGGTTTCAGGGCAATTGTCTATAAATTCAAAAGATAAAATGATTTCTGGAACTGTCGATTTTCAATTTGAGGTATTGCAAGAAACTGATACGATTTCGCTTGACGCTAAAAATATGTCATTTTCGAATGTAAAAGTCAATGAAAATGAAATCATGTTTATCAATACCAATAAAGAATTAAAATTGGCTTTTCCGTTTAAAAAAGGACAGAATCATTTGACATTCAATTACACAGCAAAACCAAAACAAGCTTTGTACTTTGTAGATATGGGCAATGACGAAGTGCAAATCTGGACACAAGGGCAGGGCAGATATACAAGCAATTGGTTTCCGAGTTTTGATGATGTAAATGAAAAACTGATTTTTAATCTTGGGATTTCTTATGATAAAGATTATCAGGTGGTCGCTAACGGAGTTTTAAAAACAAAAACTGCAAATGGAAATCTGAATCATTGGCAGTTTGAAATGGAAAAACCAATGAGTTCGTATTTATTGATGCTGGCTATCGGGAAATTTGATAAAAAAGAATTTAAATCTAAGAGTAGAATTCCTTTAGAATATTATTACGAACCAAAAGATGCAGACCGTTTTGAGCCAACGTATCGTTACTCGAAACGCATTTTTGATTTCCTTGAGAAAGAAATCGGAGTAAAATATACTTGGAAAATCAATAGACAGATCCCTGTAAGAGACTTTTTGTATGCCGGAATGGAAAATACAACTTCGACTCTTTTTGCGACCCGTTATGTGGTAGATTCAACTGGTTTTTGTGATCGAAATTATACCAATGTAGACGCTCATGAATTGGCGCATCATTGGTTTGGAGATCTTATTACCGCCGAAAGCAGCACGCATCATTGGCTTCAAGAAGGTTTTGCCACTTATTTTGCGTTGCTTGCTGAAAAAGACATTTATGGAGAAGATTATTTTTACTCTAAATTATACGACACAGCGCAACAAATAAAGTTTGCGTCTCGAACGGACACCATTCCTGTTTTAAATGCAAAAGCAAGTTCGCTTACGTTTTACGAAAAAGGCGCTTGGGCATTGTTTGTTCTGCACGAATCAATTGGCGATAAAGCGTTCAAAAAAGCAATTAAAAGTTATCTGAATAAATATGCTTATCAAACTGTAAACACGCAGAATTTCTTTGATGAAATTAAAAAAGTTTCCGATTTTGATTTGGAGAAATTTCAGAAAACTTGGCTAGAATCGACCGCTTTTGATACGCCGATTGCAAATGCATTATTGAGCAAAAACAAAGCAATTCAAAAGCGACTTGAAATCGATAAACTGAAAAAAATACCTTTTGCAGAGAAAAAAGATATTTTGAAATCTACTTTAGAATCGGATGTGTATCAATCGGTAAAAGAAGCTGTTGTCGATCAATTGGAAAATGAAAAATACGAAGACAAAAAAGCTCTTCTGCTTTTGGCATTGCAGACTAATAACATCAAAGTCCGCCAGAATCTAGCTGGTTCTTTGACCCAAATTCCAGGGGATTTTAGAACAAATTATGAAACGCTGTTGGATGATAAATCGTATCAGACGCAAGAAATAGCGCTTTATTGGCTATGGAGAAATTTCCCAGATCATAGAACAGAATACTTGGATAAATCTAAAAGTTGGATTGGCTTCAACGATTATAATTTGAGGACTTTATGGCTTTCTCTTGCTTTGTCGACGCCAAATTACAGTAGCGATACCGATTCTCTAGCAAATGAACTGATTGCATTTTCATCAACAAAATATGAAGCGACAACTAGACAAAATGCTCTAGAAAAACTGATCGCTTTTAAAATTATTAACGATCAGGTTTTGAGTAATTTAGTTGGAGCTACAACACATCATATGTGGCAGTTTTCGAAATTTGGTAGAGATACTATAAGACTTCTGTTAAAAAATCCTGAAATGCGTGCTTCTTTTAATAGAATTTTGCCTAATTTGACACCCGATGAACAGTTCCAATTGAATCGTTTGTTGAAGGAGTAAATTAGAGTAGAAAGAAGCAAGAATAAAAGATAGTAAAGCAAGATGTGAGATTATAGAGAAGAATATAAAAGGTCTTTCTTCTTGCTTCTTTCCTCTTATTTAAGTCAAAAAAAAATATCCCAAAAAAAACAAAACCTACATTACAATTTATGAGAGCATTGGTTATTTCAGGTGGTGGCAGTAAAGGCGCATTTGCCGGCGGTGTTGCCCAATATTTAATAGAAGAAAAAAAACACGAATACGATTTGTTTATAGGGACTTCAACAGGAAGTTTGCTGATTCCGCATTTGGCTCTCGGTCATATTAAAAAAATCCATTCTGTTTATACCAATGTTACCATGTCAAGTATTTTTAATATTTGTCCATTTGTAGTAAAAACGAAAGATGGCGTTGATATTGTGACTATTAATCACTTTAATGTACTGCGTCAATTCTTTAAAGGAAAACGTACTTTTGGCGAAAGCAAAGGGCTGAAAAAGTATATTCAGAATAATTTTTCTCTTTCTGATTTCAATAAACTAAAAAAACTAAAAACAGACGTTATCGTTACGGTAACCAATTTTACTAAGAACGAATCAGAATATAAATCGGTAAAAGATTGTACTTACGAGGAATTTTGCGAGTGGTCTTGGATATCCAGCAATTATGTTCCTTTTATGAGTTTGGTTGAAAAAAATAACTGTGAATATGGCGATGGAGGATTTTCGAGTTTAGTGCCAATTCGTGAAGCAATCAATAGAGGAGCAACTGAAATAGATGTAATTATACTTGAAACGGAGGTTAATACGACGAAAACAGTAATTGGAAAAAATCCGTTTTCATTAATGATCGATTTGTTCCGAATCGCCTTAGATCAAGTAGAAAAGCATGATATTGCTATAGGAAAACTTATGGCAAATAATAAGAATGTAAAACTAAACTTATATTACACTCCTATAAAACTAACAGATAATGCTCTGATTTTTAATAAAGAGGTAATGAAAGAATGGTGGGAGCAAGGTTATGAATATGCTCAGAATAAATCTGAGGTTATGAGCGATAATAAGATTTTGATTTGATATTTTAGAATGCAGATTTTAGATTTTAGATTGAATGTTTTAAATCTGAACTCTAAAATCTACAATCTAAAATCTGCAATATTTATTTAATACCAAAGTTCAGCAACCTCAGATTTAATAAAACTCAAAGCTGCATTGCTTGGTGATTGTTTTTCTAGTAAATCATTTAAGATTACTTCGCGAAGTTTATCAGCATTTTCTACTTTATCGCTCATGGCCGCTTTACGAATCATTTGGATTGTTGCATTTTTTGCAGTTGTAATGATAGTCCAGCATTCTTCAGACATATAAATCTGCTGTGTTAGATTGTGCTCAAATTCCTGTTCGATTTGGTCAATTACGTAATTTTCGTAATCGTGTTTATTCTGAGAAATAGGAGAAAGTCTAATTAGCAATTTTGTCAAGTTAATACGTTCTAAAAACAAAGTCATACGCTCGTATGCCTGTAAACGCACAGGAAGAGATTCTTTATGTGCTTGTTTGTTTAATAAAAAAGCACGCTTTCTGTCATTGTTTTTAATGTGTAATTCAAAGAAACGATACGCTACAACTCCTGTAACTAAGGCTGGTAAAGTATAACTCGCAAGTTCTATAATTTTGTTGAAATCCATTGGAATAATTTTTAAGCAAAAATATACTTTTTGATCAAAAATCAACTTTAAATTTATAGTAATAAACAAAAGGATGACGTACTTTTGCAACTTGTTTTTTATTGAGACCGAAATATCTTTTTAATGGATTCATACATAATACTTTTTCTTTGTTTGGTGGCTTTTGCCGCTGGTTTTATTGATGCAATTGTTGGCGGAGGTGGATTAATACAAACACCTATGGGGTTAATTTTACTGCCAAATCTTCCAGTTTCGACTGTAATCGGGACTTTAAAAATTCCAGCTTTTAGTGGAACTGCATTTGCCGTTTTTCAATATTTGAAAAAAGTTGTTATTCAATGGAAATTGCTAATTATAATGATGTGTCTGGCCGTTCCTTCTGCATTTTTAGGTTCTACGATTTTGACCTTAGTAAGCAATGATTTTATGAAGCCGCTTTTATTGGTGGTTTTGTCTCTGCTGTTTGTATATACGTATGCAAAGAAAAATTTCGGACAACATGTTGCAAAAGATCATTCAGAAACGACTCAAATATTTTATGCAGTAGTGATCAGTATGATTGTTGGATTTTATGACGGATTTATTGGTCCAGGAACAGGAAGTTTTTTTGTTGTCGCTTTTATTGCACTTCTAGGTTTCGATTTTCTTCACGCTTCCGCGAATGCTAAAATGGTAAATCTGGCAACCAATTTCGGTTCGATTTGTTTGTTTATGATAAAAGGAAAAATCATTTGGGCAATCGCTATTCCAATGGCAATTAGCAACGGACTTGGCGGTTGGCTTGGAGCAAAATTAGCGATCAATAAAGGCAACGGATTTATTAGGATTTTCTTTTTGATTGTGGTTGTGGGAACATTGATTCGATTTGCTTACGATGTGTTTTTTAAGTAAGATGCTGAGTTGCTAAGATTCTAAGGTTCTAAGTTTTCTCTCTTTTGTCTGATGAAGAACTTAGTATTTCACAACCTTAAGTAGCTTAACATCTCAAAAAAAACTGTTTGTTTCTTAGCCCCGATTGAGGCGGTATCCTCGCAGCGGAGCGGAGAGATATAGCAGAAAGCGGGAACCTATGTTTAATAAAATGCCTATTGTTTGGCTTCAAAAAAACAAAAAACTTAGCATCTTAGAACCTCAGTATCTTAGTAGCTATTTAAAGTATTAATTCTTATTTTTGCCTAAAAGGAGAAAATTACATGCAGAAATATATTGACCAGCTCAACGAAGCGCAGAGAGCGCCTGTTCTAAAAAAAGACGGGCCAATGATTATTATTGCTGGTGCAGGTTCGGGAAAAACCCGTGTTTTAACAATTAGAATTGCTTATTTGATGCATCAGGGAATTGATGCATTTAATATTTTGTCGCTTACTTTTACCAACAAAGCGGCAAGAGAAATGAAGCATAGAATTGCAGATATTGTGGGAGCATCTGAGGCTAAAAATCTTTGGATGGGAACGTTTCACTCTATATTTGCGCGTATTCTTCGTGCAGAATCAGAACTTTTGGGATATCCTTCCAATTTTACCATTTATGATTCTCAGGATTCGGCGCGATTGATTTCTTCCATTATCAAAGAAATGCAGCTGGATCGTGATATTTATAAACCAAAACAAGTTTTAGGACGTATATCAAGTTACAAAAACAGCCTGATTACAGTAAAAGCGTATTTCAATAATCCTGAATTGCAGGAAGCAGATGCGATGTCTAAAAAGCCTAGATTGGGAGAAATTTATCAGCAGTATGTGGAGCGCTGTTTCAAAGCCGGTGCAATGGATTTTGATGATTTGTTATTGAAAACCAACGAATTATTGACCCGTTTTCCAGAGGTTTTAGCAAAATATCAAAATCGTTTCCGTTATATTCTGGTTGATGAGTACCAAGATACAAATCACTCTCAGTATTTGATTGTTAGAGCTTTGTCTGATAAGTTTCAGAATATTTGTGTGGTTGGAGATGACGCACAGAGTATTTATGCTTTCCGTGGTGCAAATATCAATAACATTCTAAACTTCCAAAAAGATTATGAAGGTGTTGTTATGTTCCGTTTAGAACAAAATTACCGTTCTACAAGAAATATTGTGGAAGCCGCCAATACGGTTATGGATCACAACAAAACGAAACTGGATAAAGTGGTTTGGACAGCAAACGAATTTGGACCAAAAATTAAGGTTCATAGGAGCTTGACAGACGCAGAAGAAGGTCGTTTTGTAGCCAGCACCATTTTTGAACAGAAAATGCAGCATCAATTGCATAATGGTTCATTCGCGATTTTGTATCGTACCAATGCGCAATCGCGTGCCATGGAGGATGCCTTGAGAAAGCGCGACATTCCGTATAGAATTTATGGAGGATTATCATTCTACCAGCGCAAGGAAATTAAAGACGTTTTATGCTACTTACGTTTGGTTTTGAATCCGAAAGACGAAGAGGCTTTGATTCGTGTTATCAATTATCCTGCTCGCGGAATTGGAGATACCACTATTGAAAAATTGACTATTGCTGCCAATCATTACAAACGTTCGATTTGGGAAGTGATGGTGAATATCGATAAAATCGATTTGAAACTGAATGCTGGTACAAAGAATAAACTGAAAGATTTTGTAACGATGATTCAGAGTTTTCAGGTTATCGATCAGAATCAGGATGCTTTTTATTTGACAGATCACGTCGCTAAAAAGACAGGATTAGTTCAGGAACTGAAGAAAGATGCTACTCCTGAAGGAATGGCAAAAATTCAGAATATCGAAGAGCTATTAAACGGTATTAAAGATTTTACTGAAGGACAAAGAGAAATTGATGGGGCAAGAGGCGCACTTTCTGAATTTATGGAAGATGTGGCTCTGGCAACAGATTTGGATAAAGATACAAATGACGAGGATCGTGTAGCTTTAATGACTATTCACTTGGCAAAAGGATTAGAGTTTCCTCACGTTTTTGTGGTGGGAATGGAAGAAGATTTGTTTCCAAGTGCTATGAGTATGAGCACTAGAAGTGAACTAGAAGAAGAGCGTCGATTATTTTATGTGGCCTTAACTCGTGCAGAACATCAGGCTTATTTAACCTATGCGCAATCTCGTTACCGTTGGGGAAAACTGACAGACAGTGAACCATCTCGTTTTATTGAAGAGATTGATGGGCAATATTTAGAGTATTTGACACCTGCCGAAACAAGTTACCGTTATAAATCGCCAATTGATGGTGATATTTTTGGAGACGTAGATAAATCAAAACTAAGACTAAGCAAACCGGTTGGAGGAACTCCTCCTGCTCATATTACTAAAAATGAGCCTAAACCAGATTTGAATATTCGTAAATTAAAACCTGTTTCTGGAAATGCACCAAGTAATGGCAATTCGAATTTATTTGATAGTAAGCTTACCGTTGGAAATATTGTAATGCACGAACGTTTTGGAAAAGGTGAAGTAATTAATCTTGAAGGAGCAGGTGCAGACCGAAAAGCAGAAATTAAATTTGAAGTAGGCGGAATTAAGAAATTGTTGTTAAGATTTGCTAAATTAGATGTCGTAGGATAAAAATATTGTTTCAAGTTTCGAAAACATTTGTCACTCTGAGCGGAGTCAAAGAGCTTTTCAACTAATGAGGACTTCGACTCCGCTCAGTCTGACAAACTTGAAACATGAAACAAACAAAAACTTGAAACAAAAAGATATGGCAGAATTTATAAAAATATACCCAGACAAACCTAGTGAAGCCGCAATTGCCAAAGTGGTAAAAGTGCTTCAGAATGGAGGTTTGGTAATTTATCCAACAGATACAGTTTATGGTTTAGGTTGTGATATTACCAATTCACGAGCATTGGAGAAAATTGCTAAAATAAAGGGAGTAAAATTAGAGAAAGCCAATTTTTCTTTTATTTGCCATGATTTGAGCAATTTATCAGATTATGTTCGTCAGATTAACACATCAACTTTTAAAATCTTGAAAAGAGCATTGCCGGGGCCATATACTTTTATTCTGCCTGGTAATAATAATCTGCCAAAAGAATTTAAAAAGAAAACGACAGTTGGTATTCGTGTTCCAGATAACAATATCATATTAGAAATTGTTCGCCAGTTAGGAAATCCTGTGGTTTCCACTTCTATTCGCGATGAAGATGATGTAATAGAATATACCACAGATCCAGAGTTAATTTTTGAAAAGTGGCAACATCTTGTAGATATGGTGATAGATGGTGGCTACGGAGATAATGTGGGATCAACAATTATTGATCTTTCTGAACATGAACCAGTTATAATAAGAGAAGGTAAGGGTGATGTTGATATTTTGTAAAAAAATACACTAAAAGTATAAAAGTACAAAAAATAATGAGTAACTTTATTATGTTAAAATTTAGTTAGTTACTTAAAGATAATGTTATTCTTGATTTTGCGTTTAATTGATTAATTAAAATAAGAATTAAGAATACATAAAAGCAGGTCAATTGACCTGCTTTTTCTGTTTTATAGTATATAAAACCAAGGATTATTTTGCTTGTTTTTTCATTTCTTTTTCAATCATATCATAGAATTGATCGATTTTTGGCATAACTACGATACGAGTTCTTCTGTTACGAGCTCTATCTTCAGCGGTATCATTAGAAACTAATGGAACGTAAGAGCTTCTACCTGCAGCAATTAATTTAGCCGGGTTAACACCAAGATCGTTTGTTAATACACGTACGATAGAAGTAGAACGTTTAACGCTCAAATCCCAGTTGTCTAAGATAATACCGTTGCTTTTGTATGGTACGTTATCAGTGTGGCCTTCAACCATACATTCGAAATCAGGTTTATCGTTAACCACTTTAGCAACTTTTCCTAAAACTGTTTTCGCTTTGTCGCTTACTTCATAGCTACCGCTTTTGAATAATAATTTATCAGCGATAGAAATAAATACAACTCCTTTTTCAACATTGATTTCGATGTCTGGATCGTTGATTCCAACTGCTCCTTTTAAGCTTGTAACCAATGCTAAAGTAACGCTGTCTTTTTTAGTTAAAGCGTCTTGAAGTCTAGCGATTTTTAAATCTTTTTCTTTTAAACTTTCAAGAGATTTTTCAAGGTTTTCAGCACCTTTAGTAGTTAAGATAGTTAAATCTTTAGAACTATTGATTAGATCTTGATTATGTTGTTTGTAGCTTTCAGCTGTAGCAGCTAATCCAGCTTTTTCTTCTAAGCACGTATTTAATTTTACAGTACATGAGTTTAACAAATCTTGAGTCTCTTTGTTTTTAGCTTCCAACTCAGCATATTTCTTTTTAGAAACACATGATGTTAGGGCCATTAATACTGATAGTGCGATAACTATTTTTCTCATAAATTTAATTTTAATTAGACTTGAATTACAAATTTAGTTTTTAATATTTTGAATACTGTTAAAGATTTCTTTAAATAAGGTCAATTTTCTTATATAGTAAAGGAAAACGATGCTTTTTACCATATAGTATTGCTGTATTTGAAAATCTTTTCTTTTTCCGAGATATTTTAAAGATAAGCAATAAAATGAAAAATGTGCCTTTAAAATGGCAAAAGTATGCCCAAACTTGCCTTGTGTAAGAAAACGTATACCGGCAACTCCATCCAAAATCATGCGGAAGAAAATCACCCAGAATAATCCTCTTTTTGGCAGATTTTTGACCATCATTAACAATGAATTTCTAAAATTCAAATAGGTTTTCTTCGGATTTCCTTGCTGTAATGTTGCGCCGCCAACGTGGTAAACAACAGTTTGCGAATTGTATTTTATAATATGTCCTTCATTTGCAGCTCTCCAGCATAAATCTATTTCTTCCTGATGCGCAAAGAAGCTTTCGTCAAATCCACCTAACTCGTGGTAAACATTTTTTCTGATAAAGAAACAAGCGCCTGAAGCCCAGAATAGTTCGATGTTGTCGTTATATTGTCCGTTATCTTTTTCGACTGTGTCAAATATTCTCCCTCTACAGAAAGGAAAGCCGTATTTATCAATAAAACCACCAGCGGCTCCTGCATATTCAAAATACTCCTTGTTTTTAAAATCAAGAATTTTAGGCTGAATAATGGCAGTTTGTTTTTCTTTTTCGAAAGTATCAAGTATTGGTTGAAGCCAGTTTTCTGTAACTTCAATATCTGAATTTACCAATGCGTATATTTCTGCATCAATATGCTGTAAGGCATCGTTATAGCCTTTCGCAAAACCATGATTGCCTGAGTTTTTTACAATTTTTACGGTAGGGAAATTCTCTGTAACAAATGCAACAGAATTATCCGTAGAATCATTGTCGGCAACATAAATTGTTGCGCCTTCTGAAAACTGAATAACAGAAGGTAAAAATTGCTCAAGCAATTTTACTCCGTTCCAATTTAAAATGACAACTGCTATCTTATCCAAAAGTATTCTAATTATTTATTCTTTATAAATGGTTTTCTTTATAGTCGGGCAGACTTCTTAAAAACTCATATCGTTCGTTTTCAAAATCCATCTGACAGTAAAAATGGTTTAGTCCGTTTGTGACTTTCAAAAACCGTGCCTGCATTGTCATATTGTAACGCGCAATTTGATCAAAAGTTGCTTGAGAGATTTTGACTTCAGGTGCTTTACATTCTACCAATATATGTATAGAACCATCTGAGTTAAACACAACAACATCATATCGTTTTCGTAATCCATTGACCGTTAAAACTTTCTCTACATTAATGAGTGATTTTGGATATTTTTTTTCATGCATGAGATAATGAACAACGTGCTGACGAACCCATTCTTCTGGAGTAAGAATTATAAATTTTTTCCTGATTTCATCAAAAATAGACACTTTATTTTCGCTATTTTTGAATCGGAAAGTGTAAGTTGGGAAATTTAGTTTAAGCATAAAGCAAAAATAAAAAATAGTTTGAGGTTTCGTATCAACTTGAAACTTTAAACTTGAAACAAATTTTAAATGGACGAAGTAGTAAAAATTGTTAATGATATAAAAGCCGGAGATATTAAACCGATTTATTTTTTAATGGGTGAAGAACCTTATTATATAGATAAGCTTTCGGAGTATATTGAAGAGAATGTTTTGGCTGAAGAAGAGAGAGGCTTTAATCAGACAGTTTTGTATGGAAGAGATGTGTCTGTTGATGATATAATTTCAACGGCCAAGCGCTATCCTATGATGGCTGAACGTCAAGTTGTTATCGTAAAAGAGGCGCAGGATTTATCTAGAACAATTGATAAAATCGAATCTTATGTCGAAAACCCGATGCAGACTACTGTTTTGGTCTTTTGCTATAAATATAAAACGCTGGACAAGCGTAAAAAAGTTACTAAACTTTTAGGTCAGAAAGGCGTTGTTTATGAAAGCAAAAAATTATACGAAAATCAGGTTGGAGACTGGATTAAACGTGTTTTAGCTGGAAAAAAATATACGATTGATCCCAAAGCAAATGCTATGCTTGTAGAATTTTTAGGGACAGATTTGAGTAAAATCAATAATGAGCTGGAGAAACTGCAGATTATTTTACCACAGGGGACAATGATTACAGCCGAGCACATTGAAGAAAATATAGGTTTCAGTAAAGATTACAATGTATTCGAACTTAGAAAGGCTATTGGAGAACGCAATCAATTGAAAGCTTATAAGATAGCGGAAAATTTTGCCCATAATCCGAAAGAATATCCTCTTGTTATGACTACAGGATTGGTATTCGGTTTTTTTGTTCAGCTTCTAAAATACCATGGATTAAAAGATAAGAGTCCTAAAAATGTGGCATCAGCACTTGGAGTGAATCCGTATTTCTTAAAAGAATATGATTTGGCAGTAAAAAATTATCCAATGCGAAAAGTAAGTCAGATTGTTGGCGCTTTACGAGATATTGATGTTAAGAGTAAAGGTGTGGGAGCTAATGCTTTGCCTCAATCTGATTTGTTAAAAGAAATGCTTTATAAAATTTTTAATTAAGCCGTTAAAATTCACGATATTTGCCTTTCTAAAAAAATTGCATTAAAATATTTATAAACTATGGGAATGAATAAAAATACCATTTTAGGATGGGCTACTTTAATAATGGTGCTTATGGGATTGTTGCTTATAGGTCTTGGAATCTTTAGGTACAGTGATGTGTCAGGTTGGGGATTTGGTGCTGTTGGAGTTGGTTTTTTTGCAAATGCCTGGGTATTCAATGCTTTAAAAGGCAGGGTTTAATTTAAATAGCGGCAATATTAATCTCAAATCTAGTTAAATAATTAAAATAAAATATAAAAAATGTCAGACGATAAGAAAGTAATTTTCTCAATGCAGAAATTGAGTAAAACCTATCAAGGAGCAGACAAACCGGTTCTTAAGAATATTTACCTTAGTTTCTTTTATGGTGCTAAGATTGGTATTTTGGGACTTAATGGTTCTGGAAAATCTTCACTTTTAAAAATCATTGCTGGAGTAGATAAAAACTATCAAGGTGATGTAGTTTTTCAACCTGGTTATACAGTTGGATACTTGGAGCAAGAACCAATTCTTGATGATTCTAAGACAGTTATCGAAATTGTTCGTGAAGGAGCTGCTGAAACTATGGCGGTTTTAGAAGAATACAATCAAATTAATGACTTATTTGGTCTTCCAGAGTATTACGAAGATCAAGATAAAATGGATAAATTGATGGACCGTCAAGCAGCATTACAAGACAAAATTGATGCGCTTGGGGCTTGGGAAATCGATACAAAATTAGAAATCGCAATGGATGCATTGCGTACTCCAGAAGGAGATACGCCAATTAAAAACCTTTCAGGAGGAGAGCGTCGTCGTGTAGCATTATGCCGTCTGTTATTGCAACAACCGGATGTATTGTTGCTAGATGAGCCTACCAACCACCTTGACGCTGAGTCAGTTCTTTGGTTAGAGCAACACTTAGCACAATATTCTGGAACTGTAATTGCGGTAACGCACGACCGTTATTTCCTTGATAATGTGGCAGGTTGGATTCTTGAGTTAGATAGAGGAGAAGGTATTCCATGGAAAGGGAACTATTCTTCTTGGTTAGATCAAAAATCAAACCGTTTGGCTCAAGAAGAAAAAGTAGCTTCTAAACGTAGAAAAACTTTAGAGCGTGAGTTGGAGTGGGTTCGTCAAGGTGCAAAAGGCCGTCAGACAAAACAAAAAGCTCGTTTACAGAACTACGACAAATTATTGAATGAAGATCAAAAACAATTGGATGAGAAATTAGAGATCTACATCCCGAATGGTCCTCGTTTAGGTACAAATGTTATTGAAGCTAAAAATGTTGCTAAAGCTTTTGGTGATAAATTATTATATGATAATCTGAATTTTACTTTGCCACAAGCAGGTATTGTTGGAATTATTGGACCAAATGGTGCTGGTAAATCTACCATTTTCAAAATGATTATGGGAGAAGAACAAACTGACAGCGGAGAATTTACGGTTGGTGAAACTGTAAAAATCGCTTACGTCGATCAGTCTCACGCCAATATTGATCCGAATAAATCTATTTGGGAAAATTTTGCAGATGGTCAAGAATTAATTATGATGGGAGGAAAGCAAGTAAATTCTAGAGCTTACTTATCTCGTTTCAACTTTGGTGGCGGAGAGCAAAACAAGAAAGTATCAATGCTGTCTGGTGGAGAACGTAACCGTTTACACTTAGCTATGACTTTGAAAGAAGAAGGAAACGTCCTTTTACTGGATGAGCCTACGAACGACCTTGACGTAAATACACTTCGTGCACTTGAAGAAGGTTTGGAGAATTTTGCAGGTTGTGCCGTAATTATTTCTCACGATAGATGGTTCTTGGATAGAATTTGTACACATATTCTAGCTTTTGAAGGAAATTCTGAAGTTTATTTCTTTGAAGGAAGTTTCTCTGATTACGAAGAAAACAAAAAGAAACGTCTGGGTGGTGACTTAACTCCAAAACGTTTGAAATACAGAAAATTGATTAGATAACTTTAATTAATTTCCAATTTTTAAAAATCCCAAATTCCAATTATTGTGAATTTGGGATTTTTGTTAATACATAGTATGTCTTTTCTACGAAGGAGAAATCTCCACGAGAAGCTCGAAGATTGGTTTTCGTTACGGAGTTACTTGCGAAGATTTCTCCTTCGTCGAAATGACAATATTGTAGAAAATTGGAATTTGGAATTTGGAATTTTTCTTAAAGAAACTTCTCTTTCAGCTCCGGAGTTGGAATCATGCAGCTTTCTTTTTTGCCATACCAATTGTATCGATTTTTCGCAACATAATCGTAAATTCTGTCGCTTATAAAAATGGGCACGATTCTAAAAATTGGAGTGAGTTTCCATAAACCTCCAAAATTTTTAGCAATTTCAATAATTGCAGAAGATTTATAAAAATAAGCTGTTCCAGGATCATATAAAATTATACTGTCCATTTTTGAAAAACTGATCCCTAAATGTTTGCAAATCGAAATTCCTAAGTCTGATTGTAATGCGACAAATCTAAAAATGTCTTTTCGGTCATGTTTTATAATAAATTGTACAGCGGAACTGCAGAGATTACAAACTCCGTCAAAAAGAATTATTTTTTTATTTATGGGAAGGCTTTCCATTATATGGCTTTAAAAGTAAAACTTTAAAAAAGTTACATATACTATCAATAAATTAATTTTATCTATCGAATTTTATTTTTGCATAAATTTAGTAAATCAAAAACAGCTTTCATAAATTACTCTAAATCGATTTAAAAATAATGTTGACCTACTTTTGTGTAATTTTTAAAACAATCGCTTAAATCGCTTTATTTTAATTTTGGCGCTTTTTGATCAATTTTTTATAGTGAAAACTGTCACTGCGACTGAAAACTTTATTTCTTAATAGCTTCTACCAATTCCAATTCGTCCAAACTTACTTTCGAAGTAAAAATGCCATAATTTACAGTTGCTTTATTTTTTTCGATTAAGTCTATGCTTCCAACCGATCTACCATCGAGCATTCTTACTCGGTCACCAACTTTTAAAATAGGTTTAGGTTTTTCTGCTACAGGTTTAAGTTTTTTCTCTTTTTTCTCTTTTCGAATTTCTTCAACTTTTACCTGAACTTCGGCAATAATTTCTTTTTGCTTTTCAACTTTTGCTTTGACTTCTTTCGGAGTAGCTTTTTTACGTTTTGAATTTTCGATCTCAACAATTTTCAAAAATTCACCGATAAGTTCTTTTTTGTTTTTGTTGTTGAAATACTTCTCAGCAATATCATCAATTTTTTGTCCTATATATATAATCTTCTGATTGCTATCGTATAGTTCCTGATAGCTTTCCAGTTTTTGCTGAATCTTGGTATTGATGGTTTCCATCTTTTTGCTTTCCTCACGTGCACGAGTTTCTTCTTCTTTTAAATTAAGAGAAGTTTTTTCAAGCTTCGATCTCTCTTTTTGAAGATTGGCAATAGTTTTATCAAAACGGACTTTTCCAACTTCGATTTTCTTTTTCGCACGATTAATCAATCCAAATGGAATTCCATTTTTTTGCGCCACTTCAAAAGTGAAAGAACTTCCTGCCTGGCCAAGAGCCAGTTTGTACATTGGTTCAAGAGTTTTTTCATCAAACATCATGTTGGCATTTGTTGCATAAGGCAACTCGTTTGCTAAAATTTTTAAATTCGCATAATGCGTTGTGATAATTCCGAAAGCTTCACGATGATAAAATTCTTCAAGGAAAATTTCAGCCAAAGCTCCACCCAATTCAGGATCAGAACCAGTACCAAATTCATCAATCAAAAACATGGTTTTTCGATTACATTTCTTTAAAAAGTAATTCATGTTTTTTAAACGATAGGAATAAGTACTTAAATGATTTTCAATAGATTGGTTATCTCCAATGTCAGTTAAGATTCTATCAAACAAGAAAGTTTCGCTTCTTTCATGAACCGGAATTAATATTCCTGATTGCAACATTAATTGTAATAATCCAACTGTTTTTAAAGAAATAGTTTTTCCTCCAGCATTTGGACCAGAAATTACAATAATTCTGTTTTCTTGTTTCAGTTCAATCGTCTGCGGATGCGTAACTTCTTGTTTTTGTTTGTTAGTCAAATACAAAATCGGATGATAGGCTTCTCTAAAAAACAATCTTCTTTCTTCTGTAATTGCTGGTAAGATTCCGTTAATGCGATTTGCATACTTTGCTTTTCCAGCAACAACATCAATATCACTTAAAAAGTCTTGATATTCAATTAATAGAGGAAGATAAGGACGAATTACGTTTGATAAATTCTTCAAAATTCTCGTAATTTCTTCTTTCTCTTCATATTCTAAATTCGCTAATTCACGAGAATATTTTAGAGTCGCTTCAGGTTCAATGTAAGCAATGCTTCCAGTTTTAGAACTTCCTAAAATTGAGCCTTTCACTTTACGGCGATACATGGCTAATACCGCTAAAACTCTACGGTTTTGTACAAAACTCTCTTTAATATCGTCCAAATAACCCAAGCTATTGTATTGAGTTAAAGCCACGCCAAAACTTTGGTTTACTTTTCCGCGAACCAAATTCATATTCTGACGAATTCCAGACAGGGTAGGAGAAGCATTGTCTTTTATTTCTCCGTACTTATCTACAATCGCATCAATTGCTGTTATAATATCTTTGGTTAATTCTACTCGAGAAGCTCTTGCGTTTAAGTTTGGATAATAATCATCAAACTTTTTTAAGAAATTCAACAAGACATTTGTAGTCGCAGAAAGATTGGCGATTTTTCTAAAACTCCCTACTTCCAGAAAACTGTCTTCTATGGCAAGAAACTTAATTTCATGCGTTATGGCATCAAATCCGTGATTCGGAATGGCGTTATTATTTTGAAAAGAAGACACGTACTCAGATGTCTGCATCAAAGCTTGCATTAATTCTTCTTTATCTCTAAATGGTTTTATTTGTAAAGCCTTTTCTTTTCCAATATCGGTGTTGCAACCATCAGAAATGGTTTCGAGAACGGTTGGAAATTGTAAGTCTTGTAACGTTTTTTCGGTAATACTGATCATTTAATTTCTTTATGAAAGCAAAGACAAAAGTACGAAAACAATAATGAATTATGAGTTATGAATTGTGAATTGTGAATTATGAATTATGAATTATAGTTTTTAGTTTACTTAGCTTTGGACTTTGGACTTTTTGATTTTAAGTATTTATTTCTGAAATTCGCATAAAAAAATTATGGACGTAAAAATGCATTCTTCTTGGAAGCCTGTTTTGAATGAAGAATTCGAAAAACCATATTTCAAAGATTTAATTGAATTTGTAAAATCGGAATATGCGACAAAAGTTTGCTACCCAAAAGGGAGCCAGATTTTTTCTGCTTTTGATCATTGCCATTTTGATGAAGTAAAAGTGGTTATTATTGGGCAAGATCCTTATCACGGACCAAATCAAGCAAATGGTTTGTGTTTTTCTGTGAATGACGGAATTCCTTTTCCACCTTCGTTATATAATATCTTTAGAGAAATCGAAACGGATTTGGGTAAACCGCTGCCAAAAACTGGAAACTTGGAGCGTTGGGCAGACCAAGGTGTTTTTCTTCTAAATGCAACTTTAACAGTAAGACAATCTGAGGCAGGAAGTCATCAGGGAAAAGGCTGGGAAAAATTTACTGATGCCGTGATTAAACAAATTTCTGCTGAAAAAGAAAATGTTGTTTTTTTGCTTTGGGGTGGTTTTGCTCAAAAGAAAGCTTCTTTGATTGATGCTTCAAAACATCATATTTTAAAATCGGGACATCCTTCGCCTTTGAGCGCCAATAGAGGTTTTTGGTTTGGAAATAAACATTTCAGTCAGACCAATGATTTCTTGAAATCAAAAGGATTGAAAGAAATTGAATGGTAATTTTTTAGAGTTACAAAGGTTCAGTATTGCAAAGTGACAAAGAGAAAAAACTTTTTGGCTTTGTGATTTTTGAGAAATATATTTATAAAAGAAAACCCAATAACTGTTTTGTTATTGGGTTTCTTTTTATTTTTTTACGATTTCTTCTAAAACGGCTTTGTTTTCATAATTAACCACTTTCAGAATAATTTCTTGATTTTTTACTGTTTTTCCTTCAATGATATAAAGTTTTCCTTTTTTGAACGGAATGTTACTTTGGTCAAAATCCACATCTCCGTAAGTTAAGGTGTTTTTGATATCTGCTGTGTCAACCCATTTTTCGTTTAAAGTCTGAACAGCTTTTGGAGAATATTGAAATGGTTTTGTTCTAAGATTGTTTAAAACTCTGGCATTTGGAAAATAATTGCATCGGGTGTCTTTTCCGATAAAAAATCCTGATACAATAAAACATCCCATAACGAGACCAATCAGGTAATATGCAAAACGATGTACGAACTTCATGAAATGATTTTTTTGCAAAGGTACACTAAAGTTCCCTTAAAATACAAGTAAATTAATATCGTTATCCGGAAGATCGAACCAGTCGCCAATAGCTTTATTTGTTAGGATTCCGTGATATAGATAAATTCCGTTTTTAAGGCCTTTGTTACATCGAATGGCACTTTCAATACCACCATCTTCGGCTATCTGATGTAAATAAGGTGTTAAAATGTTACTGATTGATAATGAAGCAGTTTTAGAATATCTTGAAGGGATATTTGGCACACAATAGTGTAAAACATTATTTTTTATGAATGTTGGTTTTTCATGAGTCGTAACTTCAGATGTTTCAAAACAACCTCCAGTATCAATGCTCACGTCAACAATTACAGCACCTTTTTTCATGTGTTCAACCATTGTTTCATTAACCACAATCGGACAGCGTTCTTTACCACGCATGGCGCCAATTGCGACATCACAGCGTCTTAAAGCTTTTAATAAACCTTTCTGCTGTATGGTTGACGTAAAAATTCTTTGATTTAAATTGTTCTGCAGACGACGTAATTTAGTGATCGAATTATCAAAAACTTTTACATTGGCTCCTAATCCAATTGCTGTTTTAGCGGCAAATTCACCAACAGTTCCAGCACCAAGTATTACAACTTCGGTAGGAGGAACGCCAGTTATGTTTCCGAATAAAAGTCCTTTCCCGAATTCGTTTGTAATCATTAATTCGGCTGCAATTAAGATTGAAGCTGTTCCAGCAATTTCGCTTAGGGATTTTACGGCAGGATAAGATCCGTCTTCATCTTTTATATATTCAAAAGCTAAGGCAGTGATTTTCTTTTTTGCTAAAGCTTCGAAATATTCTTTCTTTTTGGTTTTTAGCTGAATAGCAGAAATAATAACTGTTTCAGGATTTATCATTTCTATTTCAGTTAAAGTTGGCGGTTCTACTTTTAATAGAAACGGACAGCCAAAAACTCTTTTAGTATCTTTTGTAATTTCTGCGCCTGCATCGGCGTATTCTTTATCAGTATAACTCGAACTTTCTCCAGCGCCAGATTCTATCATAACGCGATGTCCTTCATAAGTTAAGGAAGCGACTGCATCGGGCGTAAGACAGATACGACGTTCCTGATAACTTGTTTCTTTAGGGATTCCTATAAAAAGTTCTCTTTTAAAACGACCAACCTCAAGTTTTTCTTCCTGTGGTATTAATTGTTGTTTTGTAAATGGAGTTAACGTGATTGACATGGATTGTGCAAAAAATTAAGAGTACAAATTACGTAAAAAGTTTTAAAATTAGTGTAAAAATTCTGCTAATACTCAAAGCGAAAAGTTAAGAAATATAATATCCCTCAATTAAAAGTACTGATTGAATATTTTTAGACCAATTCTAACTCTCTTTTACCGTCAGAAAGTAATTTGATGTTTATTGTAGAATGTTCTTCTGGAATTAAACTTTCGATTTTTTCAGACCATTCAATAAAACACCAATTTCCAGAATATAGGTAATCATCAACTCCCATATCTAGCGCTTCTGTTTCTTGTTTTATTCTGTAAAAGTCAAAATGATAGACTTTTTTTCCGCTTGGAATTTGATATTCGTTTACTAAAGAAAAAGTTGGGCTACTAGTTGCGTCAGTAATTCCAAGACTTTTGCAAAGCTGTTTGATCAAAGTAGTTTTTCCAACTCCCATTTCTCCATTAAAAAGGATAATTTTATTAGGATTTGAAGCTATAATCTGCTCTGCAACTTCTTGAATTTGATCTAATGAAAAAAGGATATTCATTTTTAATTACTTATTTAATTTAGTCTCAGTCGCAGCTTTCAGTATTACTGTGACTGACAACCGCGACTTAGAACTTTTTATTTCGGATTAAATACCAAGAACGGAATAATCATTTCTTCTAACGAAATTCCGCCGTGCTGGTAGGTGTTTTTGTAATAACTCACATAATGATTGTAGTTGTTTACGTAAGCCAAAAAGAAATCATTTTTGGCAAAAATAAACGAACTGCTCATGTTTATAGCCGGCAAACCAATAGTTTTAGGCTCTTTTACTACATAAACGTCTTTTTGCTCATATGTTAAGCTGCGTCCAGTTTTGTAACGCAAATTTAGACTTGTATTTTTATCTCCCACAACTTTCGACGGATTTTTTACATTTATTGTTCCGTGGTCTGTCGTTAGAATCAGCTTGAAGCCTAAAAGTTGTGCTTGTTGAATGATTTCTAACAAAGGTGAATTTTTAAACCAGCTTAAAGTCAAAGAACGATATGCTTTGTCATCTGAAGCCAATTCTTTCACCACTTCCATTTCGGTTTTAGCGTGCGAAAGCATGTCAACAAAGTTGTAAACTACCGTTACTAAGTCGTTTCCTTTTAAGGCCTTAAAGTTTTCTGCTAGTTTTTTTCCTCCAGCATAATTCGTGATTTTAAAATAATCTTCCTTAATGTTTAAGCCTAAACGTTTCAATTGAGCTGATAAAAATTCTGCTTCGTAAAGGTTTTTTCCGCCATCTTCCACATCATTTTTCCAATATTCAGGAAACTGCTTTTCCATTTCTAAAGGCATTAATCCAGAAAAAATTGCGTTTCGTGCATATTGAGTAGCAGTTGGAAGAATAGAGTAGTACGGAACTTCTTTTTCTAGTTTGTAATAGTTTGAAATAACGCCTTCAAAAGCTTTCCATTGGTCGTAACGTAGATTATCAATTACTACAAAAAGAATGGGTTTGTCTTTCTTTTTTATTTCTGGAACCACTAATTCTTTAAATAAAGTATTGGATTGAATTGGTTTATCTGCTTTTGGAGCAAACCAGTCTTCGTAATTTCTCTCGATATATTTTCCAAATTGAGAATTCGCTTCGACTTTTTGAGATTCTAGAATTTCAATCATCGCTGTATCGTTGATGTCTTCTAATTTTAGTTCCCAGAAAAGCAATTTTTTATACAGTTCAATCCAGTCTTCATACGAATTAACCATTGCCAATTCCATCGAAATTTTTCTGAATTCTTTCTGGTAATCTAAGGTTGTTTTTTCTGTAATTAATCTCGAATCATCGAGATTTTTCTTCAAACTCAATAAAATCTGATTCGGATTTACCGGTTTAATCAAATAATCAGCGATTTTAGAACCAATGGCTTCTTCCATAATGTATTCTTCCTCGCTTTTGGTAATCATAATCATCGGGATGGCCGATTTTTTCTCTTTCATTTCAGAAAGTGTTTCCAATCCGCTCATTCCAGGCATGTTTTCATCTAGAAAAACAATATCAAAATTATCTTCTTCAAAAAGCGCAATCGCATCGAGTCCGTTATTACAAGTCGTAACTTCGTAATTCTTTTTTTCTAAAAATAATATGTGAGGCTTTAAAAGATCGATTTCATCGTCGACCCAAAGTATTTTTATCTTATCCATAAATCAATTTAATTTTACTGCAATTTAAAGTTATAGAACTTAAAAAGTATTAAAAATAGTATAAAATTACCAAAGATGAAGCATGATTTTATTTTGAAATTTAACATTTTTAAATGTATTTTATTGATAATCATTACAATTTCGATTGTGATTTTTAAATAAAAAACACCAAGCTCTTTATACTTATTTACTTATATTTGTTGACCTAAAAAATGACCACACTGTGACTCAGATCAATAAATTAAAAATATTCAACGATCCTATATATGGCTTCATTACGATTCCGAATGAGCTGGTTTACGACTTAATTCAGCATCCTTATTTTCAACGTTTGCGACGTATTTCACAGATGGGATTATCATATTTGGTGTATCCAGGAGCCAATCATACCCGTTTTCATCACGCCTTAGGATGTATGCATTTGATGAAGAAGGCCATTGATACGCTTCGTTTTAAAGATGTAGTTATTTCTGAAGAAGAAGAAAATGCGCTTTTAATAGCAATTTTGCTTCATGATATAGGGCATGGGCCATTTTCGCATGCAATGGAAAAAAGCATTGTTGAAGATGTGCATCATGAAGCCATTTCGCTATTGTTTATGAATCAGCTTAACGAAGAATTTGGCGGAAGATTAAGTTTGGCGATTCAGGTATTTAAAGGAGAATATCACAGAAAATTCATGTTGCAATTGATTTCAAGTCAGTTGGATATGGATCGAATGGATTATTTAAAACGAGATAGTTTTTATACAGGTGTTGCAGAAGGAAATGTAAATTCTGAACGATTGATTCAGATGATGAACGTAGAAAACGATGTTTTGGTCATTGAAGAAAAAGGAATTTATTCTGTCGAGAAATTTCTGCTTTCCAGAAGATTAATGTACTGGCAGGCTTACTTGCACAAAACAAGCTTGGTGGCAGAATTAATTTTAATGAAAGTTTTAAAACGAGCAAAAGAACTGACTCTAAAAGGTGTTAAACTACCTTGCAGTGAACCTCTAATGTATTTCATGCAAAATAAAATTACGCTTGAAGATTTTGATGCAGAGAAATTAGACTTGTTTTCACAATTAGATGATTTTGATATTATAAGCGCATTAAAAGCTTGGCAAAGGCACAATGATTTTATACTTTCTACTTTAAGTAAAATGATCATTAACAGAGATTTGCTGAAAATTAAGCTTAGCGCAGAGAAAATTCCGATGGAAGAATCGCAATCTTTAAAAGAGGAGTTTGCAGAAGCGCATCAAATTTCGGCTGTAGATGCGGGGTATTTTATTTTTAGAGGAAAAATTAAAAACCAAGCCTATAGTAAAGAAGCAGAACCTATTCGTATTTTGAAAAAAGATAAAACAATTGAAGATGTTGTTGAAGCTTCTGACCAGCTGAATTTGAAATCGTTATCTAAATTGGTAACAAAATATTATATCTGTTTCCCAAAACAACTTATATAAAATTAACATTTAAATCCTATTTTTTATATTTTTGTCGCGATGAAATTTACAGCAGAACAAATAGCAGGAATTTTAGAAGGAGAAGTTGTTGGGAATCCCAATGCAGAAGTTTCTAAGCTTTCCAAGATCGAAGAAGGTGACGAAGGATCGCTTACTTTTTTGGCTAACCCGAAGTATATCAATTATATATATACTACAAAAGCGACAGTAACAATTGTTAATGATAGCTTTATTCCTGAACAGGAAATTAGTACTACACTTATAAAGGTAGAAGATGCTTATGCAGCGTTTTCTAAACTTTTGCATTTTTATAATCAGGTAAAATTAAACAAAAACGGTATCGAACCTCAGTCGTATATGTCTGAAGGAACTAAATATGGCGAGAATTTATATTTAGGAAGTTTTAGTTATATCGGGCAAAATGTGGTTTTAGGGAATAATGTGAAAATTTACCCAAATAGCTTTATTGGTGATAACGTTGTTATTGGAGATAATGTATTCATTTTTGCTGGTGCAAAGATCTATTCTGAAACTGTAATCGGTAATAATTGCACAGTGCATTCTGGTGTTATTATAGGTGCAGATGGTTTTGGTTTTGCTCCAAACGAAAATGGAGAATACAGTAAAGTACCTCAGATTGGAAATGTTATCATTGAAGATAATGTAGATATTGGTGCTAATACTACAATTGACAGAGCAACTCTTGGTTCTACAATTATTAGAAAAGGAGTTAAATTAGACAATCAAATTCAGATTGCCCATAATGTAGAAATTGGTAAAAATACTGTGATAGCAGCTCAAACTGGTGTGGCAGGTTCTACAAAAATCGGCGAAAACTGTATGATTGGTGGGCAAGTAGGTATTGCAGGTCACTTAACAATAGGAAATAATGTTAGGCTTCAAGCGCAGTCAGGTGTAGCTAGAAACATTAAAGATGATGAAGTTCTGCAGGGGACGCCATCTCTTGGATATACGGATTTTAATAAATCGTACGTTCATTTTAAGAATCTGCCTAAAATTGTGGCTGAAGTTGAAGAATTAAAAAAACAAATAATAAACCCAAAAAATGGAAATAATGGTTAAACAGAAGACCATCAAAAATGAAATTTCGCTAACAGGAGTTGGTTTACACACTGGAAAAGAAGTTACAATGACTTTTAAACCTGCACCCGTTAATAATGGTTTCACTTTTGTAAGAGTAGATTTGCAAGGTCAACCAGTCATTGAGGCTGATGCTAATTATGTTGTTAATACTCAAAGAGGAACAAATCTTGAGAAATTAGGAGTAAAAATTCAAACACCAGAACACGTTTTAGCTGCAGTAGTTGGTTGCGATTTGGATAACATTATTATTGAATTGAATGCCTCTGAACTTCCTATTATGGATGGTTCATCAAAATATTTTGTTGAAGCGATTGAAAAAGCTGGAATCGAAGAACAAGATGCGCAACGTAATGTTTACGTAGTAAAAGAAGTAATCTCTTTTACTGATGAAGCAACAGGAAGCGAGATCCTTGTTATGCCAAGCGATGAGTATCAAGTTACAACAATGGTAGATTTTGGTACAAAAGTTTTAGGTACTCAAAATGCTACTCTTAAAAGTTTAGCAGATTTTAAATCTGAAATTGCAAGTTCTAGAACTTTCAGCTTCCTTCATGAATTAGAGTCATTGTTGGAACACGGACTTATTAAAGGAGGAGATTTAAATAATGCAATTGTTTATGTAGATAAAGAAATCTCTGAGTCTACAATGGAAAATTTAAAGAAAGCTTTTGGTAAAGAAGAGATTTCTGTTAAGCCAAATGGAGTTTTGGATAACTTGACTTTACACTATCCAAACGAAGCTGCAAGACATAAATTACTAGATGTAATTGGAGATTTATCTTTAATTGGAGTTCGTATTCAAGGAAAAATTATAGCTAATAAACCAGGACACTTTGTAAATACTCAATTTGCAAAGAAATTGGCAAAAATTATCAAAATAGAGCAGAGGAATCATGTTCCTACTTATGATTTACATCAAGAACCATTGATGGATATTCATAAAATCATGTCTATGCTGCCTCACAGACCGCCATTCTTGTTGATTGACAGAATTATCGAAATGTCTGATCGTCACGTAGTGGGATTGAAAAATGTTACTATGAACGAGAATTTCTTTGTTGGTCACTTCCCTGAAGCTCCAGTTATGCCAGGTGTATTAATTGTAGAAGCAATGGCGCAAACAGGTGGAATATTAGTATTAAGCACTGTTCCAGATCCTGAAAATTATTTGACATATTTCATGAAAATTGATAATGTTAAATTTAAACACAAAGTATTGCCAGGTGATACTTTAATCTTTAAATGTGAGTTAATTTCTCCTATCAGAAGAGGAATTTGTCATATGCAGGCTAACGCTTATGCAAATGGTAAATTAGTAACTGAAGCAGAATTAATGGCACAAATAGCAAGAAAACAATAATAAATTATCAAATTTATTGTTTAGGTTTGTTGCTTCAAATTAGAATATTTTAATTAAAAATATAAAACATACAGATGAATCAACCATTAGCATATGTTCATCCAGGCGCAAAAATCGCTAAAAATGTTGTAATAGAGCCATTTACAACAATCCACAATAATGTTGTTATTGGTGATGGTACTTGGATTGGTTCAAACGTGACGATCATGGAAGGTGCTCGAATTGGAAAAAATTGTAATATTTTTCCAGGGGCTGTCATTTCTGCGGTACCACAAGATTTAAAATTCGGAGGTGAGGATTCTCTTGCCATTATTGGTGATAATTGTACAATTAGAGAATGTGTAACCATAAACAGAGGAACAATTGCTTCTGGTCAGACTGTAATTGGTAACAATTGTTTAGTAATGGCTTACGCGCACATTGCTCACGATTGCGAGATTGGAAACAATGCAATTATTGTAAATGGTGTTGCTTTAGCAGGTCACGTGGTTGTTGGAAATCATGCTGTTATCGGAGGTTTGGCTGCAATTCACCAATTTATCCATATTGGAGATCACGCTATGATTTCTGGTGGGTCTTTGGTTAGAAAAGACGTTCCGCCATATACAAAAGCAGCAAAAGAACCATTATCATATGTTGGTATTAACTCTGTTGGTTTAAGAAGAAGAGGTTTTACAACTGAAAAGATTAGAGAAATTCAGGAGATCTATAGAATTTTATATCAAAAGAATTATAATACAACTCAGGCTTTAAGTATTATTGAAGCTGAAATGGAAGCAACTCCAGAAAGAGATGAAATTCTAGATTTTATTAGAAATTCATCTAGAGGAATTATGAAAGGTTATTCAGGGAACTACTAATTATTTTAGTTCCTATAGCTATCGGATAGATTTCTGAACTTTGAAAAGAATTTGAAATAAATATTAAATAAAAATGAAGATTGATTCTATGTAAAGAATCTGAAATCTACATTATAAAATCTAAAATAAAAAAAAACAAAATGGCATCTACATCAGATATTAGAAACGGATTGTGTATTAAATTTAATCACGATATCTATAAAATTATTGAATTTCTTCACGTAAAACCTGGAAAAGGACCAGCTTTCGTAAGAACTAAATTGAAAAGTTTAACTTCTGGAAAAGTATTAGATAATACATTTTCAGCAGGACACAAGATTGACGTTATTCGTGTTGAAACACATACATTCCAGTTTTTATATCCAGAGGGAGATGAATTTCACTTCATGAATGCTGAAACGTTTGAGCAGATTTCTTTGAACAAAAATATTTTGGATGCTCCAGAATTATTAAAAGAAGGTACAAACGTAATGGTTCAAATCAATACAGAAACTGATTTGCCTTTATCGGTAGATATGCCAGCATCTGTTATTCTTGAAGTAACTTACGCTGAACCAGGTGTAAAAGGAAATACTGCAACAAACGCTACTAAAAATGCTACAGTAGAAACAGGAGCGAACATCAATGTTCCTTTGTTTATCAACGAAGGTGATAAAATTAAAATTGATACAGCTACAGGTTCTTATATGGAGCGTGTAAAAGAGTAGTCTTTTTGATTAAGATAAATTTGACAATGAGTCAATTAGATAATAAGTGAATCGACATAATTTTGTATATTCACATTCTAATTGACTCATTTTCTAATTGACAAATTTTCTAATTATACTATATGAAATTTCCAAAGAGTCATTCTTTACAAGAAATTGCCAATTTGCTTAATTGCAAATTTATTGGCGACAAAGACTTTCAAGTTTTAGGCATGAACGAGATACACGTTGTGGAGCCTGGAGACATTGTTTTTGTTGACCACCCAAAATACTATGATAAAGCTTTACAATCGGCAGCGACAATTGTTTTAATAAACAAAGAAGTAGAATGTCCAGAAGGTAAAGCCCTTTTAATATCTGACGACCCGTTTAGAGATTTCAATATTCTTACCAAACATTTTAAACCGTTTCAATTTGCTAATGTTGCCATTGCACCTTCTGCAGAAATAGGAGAGGGTACTATAATTCAGCCAAATACATTTGTTGGAAATCATGTGAAAATAGGTAAAAACTGTTTGATACATTCTAATGTTTCTATCTATGATTATACTGTAATCGGCGACAATGTTATTATACATGCTGGTACTATTCTAGGAGCCGACGCTTTTTATTATAAAAAACGTCCTGAAGGTTTTGATCAGTTGGTTTCTGGTGGAAGAGTTGTTATTGAAGATAATGTTGGTATTGGTGCTTTATGTACAATCGATAAAGGAGTTACTGGAGATACAACTATCGGTGCAGGTTCTAAATTAGATAATCAAGTACATGTTGGCCATGATACTGTAATTGGAAAAAAATGTCTGATTGCTTCGCAAACTGGTATTGCAGGTTGCGTGATTATAGAAGATGAAGTGACCTTATGGGGTCAAGTTGGTACAACAAGCGGTATAACAATTGGAGCAAAAGCAGTTGTTATGGGGCAAACGGGTGTAACAAAATCAGTTGAGGGAGGAAAATCATATTTTGGAACCCCAATTGAAGAGTCTAGAGAGAAATTGAAACAATTAGCCAATATCAAGAAGATTCCTGAAATTTTAAGTAAATTGAAGTAATATGTCTATTAAAGAATTTGTTCAGAAATTTTATAAGTCAGATGCCCTAATTGATAGCGAAATTTTAAAAACATATCTGCATCCTGATGTAACGCTTGAATGGAACAGCAGCAAAGGTTTTATTCAGATGGATTATGATTCGATAATTGAAATGGCCAATGAGCTTAGTCGCGCCTATGTGCGTTCTAAGGTTAGAATTAGCCATATTATTAGCGAAGATGATTTAGTATCAGTGCGTTACTCTCATTTTGTGAAAACAATCGAGAATCCGAGAGAGGAGATGCTTTTAGCGCATTTTGCAACCATTTGGCAAATAAAAGATGATAAACTTTATAGAGGTTATCAAATGAGTCAATTTTCTTAATATTTTTTTGACAATAAAAGAGTCAAAATACATTACAAAACCTTATTTTTGCAACACAAATTTAAAAACTACATAAAATATATATCATGAGTGTTTTAGTTAATAAAGATTCCAAAATAATTGTTCAGGGATTTACAGGAAGTGAAGGAACTTTCCACGCTTCTCAAATGATTGAGTACGGTACTAATGTTGTTGGAGGTGTAACTCCAGGAAAAGGTGGTACTAGCCATTTAGATCGTCCAGTTTTTAATACAGTAAAAGATGCTGTTGACCAAGCTGGTGCTGATACTTCTATCATTTTTGTTCCGCCAGCTTTTGCAGCTGATGCAATTATGGAAGCTGCTGATGCTGGAATTAAAGTAATTATTGCTATTACAGAAGGAATTCCTGTAGCAGATATGATTAAAGCAAATAATTATGTTAAAGAAAGAAATTCAAGATTAATTGGTCCAAACTGTCCAGGTGTAATTACTCCAGGTGAAGCTAAAGTTGGTATTATGCCAGGTTTCGTTTTCAAAAAAGGAACAGTTGGTATCGTTTCTAAATCTGGAACTTTAACTTACGAAGCTGCTGACCAAGTTGTAAAACAAGGATTAGGAATCACTACAGCTATCGGAATTGGTGGAGATCCAATTATTGGAACTACTACTAAAGAAGCTGTTGAATTATTAATGAACGATCCAGAAACTGAAGCTATCATCATGATTGGTGAAATCGGTGGTCAACTTGAAGCAGACGCTGCAAGATGGGTAAAAGCTGACGGTAACCGTAAACCAGTTATTGGTTTTATCGCTGGAGAAACTGCTCCTGCTGGTAGAACAATGGGTCACGCAGGTGCAATCGTTGGTGGTTCTGATGATACAGCTGCTGCTAAAAAACAAATCATGAGAGAGAACGGAATTCACGTTGTTGATTCACCAGCTGAAATTGGTAAAAAAGTAAAAGAAGTACTTGGATAATTTTCAAGTCTCAAAATAACAAATTTTTTAAAAAAAAGTCTCAATTTCTTGTTGAGACTTTTTTACATTTTAAAGGCTGAGGCATAAATAAAACAAGACTCAGCATCGATCCCGATAGCTATCGGGACAATATCTCAGAAGCTTAAAAAAGAATTATGTATAAAGAATTAGAAAAATTTAAATCAACAAACAGTTTTACTTTTACTGTAAATGATAGTTTAGAAGAAGCTTGCAACGCGCCAGAAGGAAGCACTGGAATCTTTATCGTATATGCTGTTGAAGGTGATACAAAAGAACTGATTATGGTTGGTTCTACAGGAACTGTTCAGAATGACGGAACATTAAAAAGTAAAAATGGTGGACTTTACGATAAAATTGTAAACGGTCATCAGTTTGCGAAAACAGGAAGAAAGTATTCTTGGCCAGCTCAAATGAAATTAGAGAATATTTCTGAGCTTGAAGTAGTTTGGTATGAAACTTTTGCAGGTAATGTGAAAGCAATTCCAACTGCTGTTGAAGGTCAGATTTTGCAAAATTTCTTGGATGAAAATGGTAAATTGCCAAGATGGAATGTAGCTTTTTAAGTTACTTTTAAACATCAGATTATAAAAAACCTTATTAAGTAAATTAGTAAGGTTTTTTTTATGAAGTTATAGGTTTTTATTTTTGGGTTTTATATATTTAAACACCAAAAACTAATAAAACCTATGATAAAAAACTACCTGCTATTACTGGCTTTGTGCTTTTTTTCTTCATCAAAAGCGCAAATAATTACTTTTCCAGATGCCAATTTCAAGGCAAAATTGCTTCAAGCGAATGGTTCCAATACAATCGCAAAAGATTTAAATTCAAATTATTTTAAAATTGATTCTAACAACAATGGTGAAATTGAAATATCTGAAGCTTTAAATGTGAGCTATTTAGATTTAAGAGAATCTAATATTTCATCGCTGGATCAATTGTCAAACTTTTCTAATTTAATTGGCCTTTATTGCTCTAATAATAATTTAGAAATATTGGATGTCAGCAATTTAAAAAAGCTCACTGGGTTATCATGCTCTACAAATTTGATTACTGATTTAAACCTTTCAAATTTAAGTAAACTGACCTCGCTTATTTGCGGACAAAACAAGTTAACCTCTTTAAATGTCAGTAACTTAACAGAGTTAAGAATTATAGAATGCAACAATAATGATTTGCAATCTCTGGATGTTTCGAATAGTTCGCATTTGCGAGAACTCGTTTGCTACAAAAACAAGCTTACTGAGTTAAAGCTCCCTAATTCAACAGTATTATGGTTTTTTAAATGTGCCCAAAATTTATTGCCAAGCTTAGATATCGCAAAATTGCCTGGGCTTGAGTATTTTGATTTTTGGGATAATAAAATAACCTTTCTCGATTTTTCAAATTCTAAAAAAATAACAGATTGTTACGGTGGGGCAAATCCAATTGAATCTATTGATTTATCAAATCAAGTGCTTTTAGAGACTTTATGGATTGGACATACATTAATTAAAACCTTAGATATTAGTAGTTCGAAAAACTTAAAAGAGTTAAATATATCAGATTGTCCAAATTTAGAATTCCTTAATATTAAGAATGGAGCTAGTAAAAATTTGAGTTTTTTAGAGACACCTTTGAATACATTAGGTTATAATGGCCTTAATTTTTCAAATTGTCCTAATCTGCAATATATCTGCGATGACGATTTTAATCTGGCATTGGTTACAGAAAAAATAGTACCATAT
>Ga0209370_1000246_pt1 | contig 96555 bp, 101 predicted proteins | sample AgamicAtPrz_FD_187164 | JGI IMG/M metagenome (GOLD analysis project Ga0209370, IMG submission 187164) | Agave microbial communities from Guanajuato, Mexico - At.P.rz (SPAdes) (version 2) | ecosystem: Host-associated > Plants > Phyllosphere > Phylloplane/Leaf | place: Guanajuato, Mexico...
AGCTGACATCTCCTGACTCCGCTTCAAATTTCTCGATAACCGTCCTTGAGCCGTCAGGACGTTCAGAAAGAATGATTTCCTCAAGCCCTATACGAGAGATAAAACGGGCAACAGACTGAAGGGCATCATTATCATGGCCATGAACAATAAAAACTTTTCGGGAGACCGGACGAAATACAGCAGGCTCGTGATCGTATTCATTTTCAACATACTGCTGGTAATCACGGATGAACGGGACCAGTAACGATGAGGTAAATTTTCGGACCGATTCAATAATTTTACGATCATAGAAAAACATATGGCAAAAATTTAAGGAAAAATTGTCATCGGTAGCCATTTTCTCTATCAGCAGAAGCTTCAGGCCTAAAATATCCTCCGGTTTTTCCGGCCACTGCAATACAGCGGAACCAGCCATACTGGATTCACTTTTACTGCTCACGGAAAGAAATGCGTCAAGGTCAACATTTTGTGTTAGGCGCGTATTGACGTCCCGTAATGCATCGGATTTTAGTAGTCGGGCAAGCTGCTTCAGTGGTTGTTGGTAGTTCTGAACGTCAGCGCGCTGCAGATCAAATACGCAATTTTTCAGTGACTGAAAGATATCAATCGCCATCGTAACCATTCTCCATTCTTTGATGTTCAGCATCATCCAGTATCTGCTGACGCAGATTTTCTTTCATGTGTTCGATTAATGGACTGACCATAGGATTAGTGGCATAACCAGAAGCGCGTTCGTCCACCATGCGGCACGCTTCCTGAATCGCGTTCTCAATACTGGCAGGATCGTTAGCGTCAAAATGGACATCATAACTACCATTTAAGGCCTCTGTTGCTCTCTCAACCTCTCTTAACTGCTTCTGCAATTCATCTATGCCTGTAATTTTGACGCCCATAGCAATCTCCTGCACAAGTGAAATAAACCAGCAAGTACAGGTAGCACGCTGGAGATCTGGTGAAATAGATATGAGTCAAAATTCACATAATTTCATCAATCTCTAGATTTTTAGGTTTTCGGATCTGCGGAAGAGGAAACAGTCATTGATGACATCCATGCAATAAAACAGACAAACTCTTAACAAAATATCATTAATGCCTGTAAAGCAATAATACCTCTTAATAACGCACATTAGTGCATTAATAAAGTCAAACAAAATTGCTATACCTGAAATGGTTTAAAAAGGAGTACTGCCAAGCTTTTAACCATGATTAACGCCCGCCCGGACGCGGCGCTGATAGAACGTGTTGGCCCCAAACTCCAGCAACTGGGTTTACACGGTCACCGGTGCGGTCAGTCTTTTCAGGCCGCCCTGGAGGCGTACCGTAATCACAGGGGGATCACCCGCCACCCTTCCTGGTTTCAGTTTCGTACCTCAGACAGTAAGCACCTGAAGAGATAAGCACCTCAGCCCATTTTCATTAAATCACCTTAAATGATTCTGGGTTGTCTGTTAAACACGTGGTGATTCAAATCCCGTTCCTGGCTGTAACCAGAAACGGGGAGGAGGAAGAAAGTTACTTTTATCTCAGCCAGCCAGATTATTTATCTTATCAACATCAAAATGTGAGCTGAGGTACCGACAATTTTGCGGACTGGTGTGTTCAGCAACCCGGCCATTTTCAAAAACAATTACCGAATCTGAAACTGCAAAACCAGCCGGGCGATGGCAGATGCTGATTATGGTGGCATGCGGGAAAGTACTCCTGACCTCATGCAGTAACTTACGTTCGGCCGGCATATCCAGGGAAGCCGTGATTTCATCAAGCAGAATTAACTCCGGGTTCCGCAGAAAAAGTCTGGCCAGCGATAACTTCTGCCGTTGACCACCTGAAAGGTTTACACCGGCATCTGAAAGTTGCTTATACAGAATCTCATTGTCACCGCAGTCATCAAGAGAAAAACCAGCCTTACGTATTGCATCCAGCATTTGCTCACGCGTAGCTTCCGGATTGGCTATATGAAGATTAAATTCAACGCTATCACGGAAAATGAAATCGTCCTGAGAGACATATGCTATTTTTTCACAAAAGGAATCCGTACTTATTTTGTTAACATCAACACCGGACAGAAGATACTCGCCGGTAGTGGCACTGTACTGTCTTGTCAGAAGTTTCATGAGTGTACTCTTTCCTGAACCATTAAATCCGGTAACGCTGGTGAAACTCCCTTTTTCAAACGAGATATTCAGAGGACCCAGCACAAATCCTGAATCCTGATAACAATAAACAAGATCCTTTAAAACAATATTTTCAATTTCCCCGACACAGTGATTAACCCGATCACCAGGATGGTCTTTGTTTAGATTGTTGCGATCGATGAAAAGCTTCAGGGAGTTTCCTGACTGGACAAAATCGATATATGCCTGCCCCAGATTTTCAAGTGGCGCAGAAATTACCAGCAGATAAGAGGATATCAGTATAAAGTGACTGAGCGGGCTTGCTCCGGTAAGAACATTATGCAGAGTGTAGAAAAAAGATATCCCAAAGAAACTAAGCTGAAGGATACCTCCGAGAGATAAATTAATAAAATTAAGCCGCCAGTAGGCCCTCTGACTTTTTAAATCGCTCAGAAGAGTTTCCCTGAATCTGGCAAAAAAATAGTCGAATGTATTAAATGATCTGACAACAGGCACGTTCTGCACACTGTCAACAAGAAGACCGTAAGTTTTTCTTCCACTTTCCATAAGCGTATTTCTTGACAGGATCAGTCGCTTTGAGAAAAAAATATTCAGAGCTGAGTAAGAAACTGCAAAAATTGCAAAAACACTCGCTACGAAAACATCTCCGCTATTGATAATAAAAACGACCGCAACAATTAACTGTATGACTGGAGGGAATAACGAACTGGTAAAAGCATTAATTAAAATATAAACATCATTTGTTGCCTGATTTAACGCCTGAGACATTTCACCGGAATTGTTCTTACCGCTGTTAGCATTAGATGAGTCATATATGGATTTCAGATACATTTTTGATAAAGAGGAGATTGACAATATCCGCAAAATACTCTGAAGGTAAACTGAAGTGAATCCAACAATTTTCTGCAGAGAAATAACCACCACATAGGACAACCCTAGCATATAAACAGTAGCCATGGCCGGGTTAACGTTCTGCGTCATATGTGCAGTCAGTAGTGAGAGCAGCACAGGTACAAAAATCACCATCACCGATGCAAAAACTGAAAGAAGGAGCACAAGCAGAAACATTGCACGGCCGCTTCTGGATAAGCTCCTGAATATAAATACAAATGAATCAAGGCGCATAGTTCATACTCTCCCTGGCTTTAGTAATGAATGAATAATATTCATGCAGTGTTATTAACGATACGAGCATATTTGTATAATTATCAAAATGGCCATTTAAATTGCTGCGGATCAGGTTTTCGATGGCTTCTCTCTGAAATCCGGTTGCTTTTATCCACTGTTCGTTTTCAAGTGCGCAGTCAAGAATAGTTCGGGAGTGAAGCAGAAGTCCATGAGCCATGTTTACAGAAGATCGCTTCCGGCGTTTCCACAAATGCGGTTCGTTAAATCGCTTATATGCCATATCTCTGATAAGAAACCGATCATAATCAGCGTTATAATTCGTTTCATATTGTTGAGAGATCCATGTGCGGATTACGCCGGGAGTCATGATAGGTGAGAAAGTATTCAGGCTCTCTGCGGTCATTTCAGGCAGGGTTTCTGTAAAAGAAAGGATCTGTAGCAAATGTTCATAATCGGCAGCACCTGAAGGAGAAGCAGTCAGTAATGGATGAACGGGAGTTCGGTTACTGACCGAAATATCCCGTAAACTGAAAACCGATTCTTTTATCAGGCCCGGTAAGGAGGCGTTTTTCAGTTTACTTAAATTATCCAGCGCTCTGAGTGCCCTCAGTGGCTTCGCCTTCAATAATAACTGGGTCCCAATAAGATAAGTTGGATTTTGTACATAGAGCGTATCACCTCCCTGGCCATTGAGGTAGATATTATCAGAAGAAATGTTTTCAACGTATGAAAAGGTATCACTCACATATTCTGTTTGCAGGAATGCAGTACCTCCCAAAAATTCTCCCGTCTGGCCTGCAGGTAATACCTGACGAACTGGTTCCATCAAATGTAACCGGATACCATATTTTTTACATAGATCAGAGGCTTCTTGTATTTCTGAATCATATTCTGCTGAATGCGGACAATGATGCACAGCATCGAATTTGAGTCCTGATTCTTTCAGTACCAGGAAAATAACTGTCGAATCAAGACCGCTACTGAAATTCAGCCAGATTTTTTTATTTTTTGTTCGGTTGTATATAGTTTCACTCAGTTTATCAAGATGGCTTTCATTACTGGGGGATAAATCAATAAATGATGTAATACTGGCAAGGCCATCTTTAAAAGATGTTTTACACCCACCCAGGATTTTTTTGATATTTTCATAGGGACTAAGAAAGGATGCCACGGGAAGGCCGTTAAGAAATGCTTTCAGAAATTCAGTGTTATGGTTATCGGTACCTGAAAAAGCCAGGAGTATCTCTATCCGGGATGTGATACAAAAGCTCCCGGATGTGGAATAAAATACATCCTGTTCCCTTTCAAGGCTCCTGTAGATATCGATCCCATCTTGATATATTTTCATCAAAAAAAAGTAGCCATTTCCTGACTGAAGACAGGACAGTAATGTCTTCTCCTGAAGTTCAGACGGGTCAATCGTGTCACCAGTCCTGCTTACGCATTCACCATGATAAATCAGCAGGTCTTCACCGGTATCAAGCACAGTGTACTCATCACTCAAGGCCACGGAGAAATGTCCTTTCTGAAAGACCTTCACCTGAACATCTCCGGGGATTATAGTTCGGATATTTTCTTCAGAAACAAGCAGCATTTTATATCTCCATAATCACACAAAGTTTACTCCGTAGCCCGGGATCATCGCCGACGACATTGCCGTTGACTTCAACCCAGGCGTGGCTGAAAAAAGGAGCCGTTCGTACACCAATCACGATCTTTGCCTCAATTCCATCTGTGATAAGTCTGTAAGCAAGCGCTACTGAATACACCAGACAAGGATTCTCGATATTAAACATATTAAAACTCAGGTTCACGAAGGATATAGCTTTGCTGATATGAATATCCCCGTGTTCGATTAACCTGTCCCCGTTTTTTTTCGCGTAGCTCTTTTTTTTGATTCTTGCTATTTCATGCTGTATTTCCAGGTAACCGCCTTTATTAATGATTTTTTTACATTTCCGTGTTATAAGATATGAATGTAGTCGATGAAATAACCCTTTATGCACATGGTCAGATAATGGCCTGAGCCATCTGATCTCAAGAAATGTTTCGCAATTATCTTTGTCCGGGCAGAGTTCAGGGGTTCTGTAACACAGGAAAGCACCCATCAAAAAATCAGTGAGCTCTTTATATTCTGCGGTATGAGATAAATTCTCAGCAACGGCTGATACCACACTGAATGCATCGGACTCTATGTCCAGAATCACAAGGTCGTTATTGTATAAGCCTAATCTGTACCTCTCTGCAAAAACCAACATAATAATCCCTTATTAAATATTTACGTTCATGATAATAATACGACATGTCAATAAGCAGTGATAAGTATCATCAATTACATTGGACTTTAAAGTTATGACAATAATCTGTTTTAAGATAAAGCAAGTGCGTACAAATTAATCATAGTGTAAATAATTATCATATTCATTCTCAATGATGTAAATAATTGTTACAAGTGGCACAATTTCTAAAATGATTAATCTATTGATTTCAGTACATAAAATTTAAATTATTAATCACAAACAAATAATTATCATATGTTATTATTTTTGTGTGTATGGTTTCATGCATGAATAAAATATCTGCATTTTCTGTATCCTTTCTACCATTTTTAGTAGAAGCCCATTTCTTTGATGACTTAAAGCCATTCGCATTTTTTATCACTATAAAAATTAGTAAGATTTAATCTTGACCTTAAAAACCTCGGGTGATAATAATTATCATTAGCATAAATGCAGAAGCATTATGCTGCGTATATGGTTGTAACTATTTCTTCAATACTGAGGGTAGTTTTTATGGAAAACCAGAAACAATCAAATTCTAAATTTTCAGTTGTTACATTCGATAAGCCGGCGTCAAAAATGACAGGCGGGGGCAGTGGACCGATTCCGGAATACTACATGTTCCCGGGATTAGGTGGCGGTCATGCGCCGATCCTTCAGGGCCGTTACGGCTAATTTAATTTTTACCGGGCCTTCTACCCCTGAAGGCCCAGACAGATTCAGGCTTTGGCAACCTCTGTAAACAATAACCTTTATGAAGAGGGCGGCGGTTAGCCAGTATTTTTTATTCCATTTACTAAAAACCTGAAAATCTGACGATAATATCAATTTATGATATCTGTTTTTGTACTGATTGTTTTTAGTGAACTAGCCACTATATTTCCAGACACCTTTATCACTAAACCCATTGCTGGTCCGACATCGCAGATATTCACGGGGCGGGCGGTATCCCGGCACACTGTGCGGATGCCATTCGTCATAGTGCTCGAACGCTTCTCGTTACACGGATGAGCTGGCGCACGGGCATCAAGGGTGAGTGCGTGATGTTCGCACCACCGGGCCACGTCTCGCTACAGGGATTCTTCGGTATCGACGGGCTGCGGATTTTTCTGCCCAAAGAGGGGATAGATTGTAATAAATAATAGATTGATTTTTAAAATTAAATTTGACGTATCTGGTCATCTCCAGGGTTCATGTCTTGCCGTGTCCTGAGACTGGCTAAGAATACGGATGATCGTGACCACAGAACGGGATGAAACAAAATAGATCATGTGCTGTTCCACCGGCAACGAGCAGATATTATCTCCCAGCTCTGCACGCTGCGTTCCGATTTCATGTGTGGCCAGCACGTCAAACACAGCAGCTATCCGGCCGATATACTCATCCGCCTGGACAACCCCAAACTGTCTGAAGCTGTAGTCCCAGATTGCCTCAAGATCCTCTTCCGCTTTTGGTGTCAGCTCAATCTCTTTCATTTGCCACCCTGGCTTTGACATTTTTCAGGAATGCATCCTTATTCCATGATTTCGAATCGCCGCTGCTGATCCCCTCGGCCAGCAGATCTCGCAACTCCTGTAGCCGGGATTCAGCTTGCTTTTCTCTGAGTAAGCGCAGTGCATCTCGCATGACCTCGCTCTGGGTGCGGTAATCACCTGCCCTGACCAGGGAATCGATAAATTCACGCAGATCATCGCCAACATCAACCGTCATCGTACGGGCCATATTGTCTCCAGTTCGTGATGTAAGATTTGTTCTTACATCAGTATATCAGTTTACTTCCCTGCTTCCATCTCCGGTTTTTTATACAAAGCATTTCGCTCAAACCCGAGAGTTCCGACTTTACCTTTTTCCGGATCTTTGCAGGTAAAGAGAGATGTCTACATATCTGGAGCATAACATATGCCTGGCATCTGCATATGTTAGGTATACGCATATCCGCACCATCTGCATATGCAAAAACTATACATATGCGAGGCATCTGCCTATACTATACATATGCTCTTAACAAGAGCCGGCAGTCACCTCTCACTGGTCTGAATCATTTACAGACCTTGCTCACTTTCGGGCAAAGACTTCAGGGGACATCCAGAAGATGTACATACCGCGTAAGGGGAAATATAAGTATCCCCGTCATATGGACAGGTCCCGACAAAACGTGTATTAACGGTTTTAACAGTTGGTAGCCAGAAAACCGTTAATACACGTTTTGCCGGTCCGCAGTCGTGGGTCAGAAAAGATGCTGAAGTCAGTCTGTTTTATTCAAAAGATATTTTATGAGTGCTGCATACCGATTTTTGACACTACTCTCATCCGTGGAGGTAAAAGAGGCGTTATTAATACGATATTTATATAACATCGCTATTCCAGGTTCAGCGCTGCATCCGGGGATGAATACCGTGGACATCAATGTGGCCTCCGGTCAGACAGGTCACAGTTTTCTGAGTTCCGGATTTGTGTATGACAGCGTTGAGTTGCTTGAGGAATGAACAGCACAAATGGATATGAGTGACCAATTCTCGTTCCATTAGTCGTGATGTGCTCCCTCCATGCCAGGGTGGTTGTCGCCTCTAACTGAAATAAGTCAGGTGGCTGGAGACGACAATGAAAACCTATTCACCCGAGCGTTAAGCGGCTGCGATCGCCAGAATGCTGCCCCCCGCATAATCAACCGGTCAGCCAGTTATCACGTCAGGAGGGGATCCCGATAAAAACGCCTTACCACTGGCGCTCAGAGGCAGGTATTTCCACGCTGTTGGTACCGGGCCGCAGACAGAACGCCAGGAGCTGAGAGCCCTTAATGACCTCCTGGATTGGCTGGCCAGCAGGCACATTCACTGCGATCGTGGCAATGCCATTGGAGCCTGCGGTCGACCTGGACAAAAGTTTCTCCGACGGTGTCCATCGGGCTTGGGATCGCGATTTCAGAACATCGTGTTGTTGTTGGCGGACTGCCCGGCACGGCCAGGATCACATCCCCATGCCCGACGATCTTGCCGTCCTTGACGCGGAAGATATAACGATGGCCCGACCGCGATCATCCTTGCAGGTGGTCGAATGCACATGCAGCCAGACCAGGTCACCATCCGCAGCACTGCGCACCACAAGGTTGCGTGCCTGAGGATTTTCACTGAAGAAGCCTGTGAAGTAGTTCACGCACGGGTTGTGCGGCTATCGCCATGCCGGTGGCCAGCAGCGTGATTTTCCCAGGGAATTTGTTCACTGGAGGTCTCTATCAGTAACCGACGGTGAAGCGCTGGCGTGAGTGCGCGGGCTTCTCGATCTCATCGACCATGGCGATCGCATAGTCCTCGAAGGAAATGCGGCTGCCGTGCTCGCTGGTCAGCAACTGGTCACTGCCTGTGCGGAACTTGCCGGTGCGCTCTCCCGGCGCGAACTCGGCCGACGGCGACAGGAACACCCAGTCCAGTTCCTTTTCTTCTCGCAGTGCCGCATAGAACGCAATGCCCCTGCTGGCTTCGGGCCGGTAGGCCTCGGGAAAATCGGGCTGGTCAAACAGGCGCTGACCGGAGGCCACCTTCAGCCCGCCGGCACCACCGACCACGAGGTAGCGCCTGACCCCGGCCGCGCGCACGGCTTCGATCAGCGCATGCGGGTCCGCATTGCGGAAGTTGACCGCGCTGACCACGGCGTCGTGACCAGCCAGCAACTGGGCCAGCGCATTCTGGTCGCCGGCGTCGCCGGTCCTGGCTGTGACTCCGGGAAGCGCAGGAATGTTCTCCGGGTGGCGCGCGATAGCCGTGACCGTGTGGCCCCGATCGGAGAGTTCCCTGAGAATGCGCGAGCCGACCCGTCCCGAAGCGCCGATGAGTGCGATATGTGCCATGAGATGCCCCTTTATGTATGAAAGAAAGACCTGGTCTCGAAAAGAGACTTTTGATGCAGGGAATGCTACACTGGCCTCCAGCTCGAAACAAGAAGTCACGGCGAGACGACCAGGTCACGCCAGGGTGACCATCCAGAAACACGGGAGATAGCCATGTCGACAGACATTCCCGCAGGCCACACTGAATCCAAACAGCCATGCCCCATCCGCGACGTGCTCGACCGGATTGGCGATCAATGGAGCCTGTTGATTCTCAACGCGCTGGCGCGACGGTTCATGCGCTTTAATGAACTTCACCGGGAGATCGGCGATGTGTCGCGCCAGATGCTCTCGCGCACCCTCAAACGGCTCGAGAGCGATGGCTATATCAGCCGCACGGTTTACGCGGAGGTTCCGCCCAGGGTCGAGTACGAATTGACCGGGCTTGGCAGGTCCTTTCTTGGCCCCATGCAGACATTGATCCAGTGGGCGGAGGACAACCATGCGGGCATCCGCATGGCGCGCAGACGTTCATCCATTGCCGACAACGCCGGGTTTTGACGGCCAGCAGTACGAAAGTGTGCGTAAGAGTAAAATTATCGTCTGAAAAACCGATTAAGGGACAACGCTGTCCGATGAATCTTTTTTTCGATTAAAAAGGCACAATTTTCAGGCCTGTTTCCCGTTTTCATTATGTTTTGATATATCAGACAGTTACTTCCCTAACGTACGTTTCCGTTCCATTGGACTTCAGACCCCTTTACATGGGCGTAAATCAGCGGTGTCAGTACCCTGAAGTCTTCTGTCTTCATACGTAATGAGCAGGGCTTACGGCACAAACACCTCGATCACTTTTTTTAGGATGCTAAAATGTGCCGGAGTTTCGCCGATCAGCTCCCCGTCGGCATTAATGACATGCGGCCTGCGGGTGTGAATGGTTAACGATGTTGCGGAGAACGCGCGCACTTTCCGCCAGCGGCCATGCGTGCCGCGACGGATAAACGGAAACAGCATCACAATTTCCCTCCAGTGAGAGACTTCCAGACTGTACACGTCAAGTCTCCCGTCATCCGGGGCTGCGTTCTGCTCAACCGTCATGCCGCCGCCGTAATAGCGGCCGTTGCCGACGGAGATCTGCACGGTTTTGACCGCCGTTTCCACGCCGTCATGGATGATGGTGGCGCTGAACGGACGGCTCTGCTTGAGGATTTTAATCGCCGCCAGCGCATAGCCCACCGTTCCCCATTTCTTCTTCATCTGTGAGGTCAGGTTGCGGGCCAGCGAAGCGGAAAAGCCAATACTGGAGACGTTAAAGAACAGGTGGTTATTCACGTTCCCGAGATCGATTTTGCGGGTTTTCCCGCTGGCGATGGTGCGGACAGCGCTTTTCACGTCCGGCTTGATACCCAGCGTGCGCGCCAGATCGTTGGCGGTGCCCAGCGGTAAAATCCCCAGCGGGAGCTGCGTGTCCATAAGCGCCTGTGCTGCCAGATTCAGCGTACCGTCGCCGCCGCCAATCATCACCAGGTCACACTGATGAGCGTGACACCTGATGATTTCAGCCAGCGATACATCCGGGCCATCATCCGGCACTGTTAATGTTATGCCGTAGCTTTCGCAAAGAGCGATAATATCCGCCTGGCTATAGGTTCCATTGCGGGCCTTTTTATTCAGGATAAGAAGCGCTTTTTTATTCTGTTGCATACTAAATCTATCGCTGAGAAGGTTTATTGAAGATATTGCTTTTTTTAAACTACTAGCAGATATAACCCTCTGGTTACAATCATTTTAATCAAACCCCTCCCAGCTTTACCCAACTTTAATCTTTCTTACTTTTACGCTCGAACGGATGTAAAACGACTATGGCATGATGCGCTGTACAGAATGTCACCAGGTGGCATTAAGATAATTAAAACAAAAGGCCTGATATAATATGAAAATACTTTCCTCCGCATTATTACTTTCCGGAAGTATTCTGCTCAGCGGTTGTGATATGGAGATGTCACCGGAAGCGAAAGCAAAAGTTGAAGAGACCACGCAAGCAGCCAGTGAACTGAAAAAGGGAGCTGATGCGTCGGTAGAGGAATTAAAAAACACCTTTAATAGCGAATTGCAAAAAACCAAAGAAAACGCAATTAATCAAACGCAAAATGCGCTTACCTCCAGCCTGTCTGAAGAGACCAATAAGCAGATCGACAGTGTAAAACAGAAAGCAGAAGACGTTGGCAATATGAAAGTCTCGGAACTGCTGAGTTTTGGCGACGGTAGTGAAGTAGAAAGCGAAGCCGAAGAGGAACAGTAATCTGTGGTGTCCGCCATTTGCGACGGGCGCTTATTTTACCCGGCTGACGGGAGCAGCATTTTGCTCCCTTTCAGGATAAAGAGCGAGAGAACGGTAAAACTCAAGGTATTAGCACAATGGTTTCTGTTGAAAGTTGGCAGTTATCGCTGCTACCCGGTCACTTCCCCTTCCGCTGACGTCAGTAGGTCTGTTTCCAGTCCTGCCCCCGCTGCCACCGATCCTCCCAGTGAGACAGGAACTGCGAGGCAATACCGGGGTCATCCTCAATCAGTAACGCATTTTCTGAATTATTCCTGGCAGCGCTCAGCGTGTAATTATAGCTCCCGGTTTCCACTGACCGGTTATCCACGATAATCACCTTATCGTGCTGGATGCGAAAATCCCTGTCCGTGCGCAGGGGGATCCCGGCCCCTGTCACCAGGTTCATGGCGGCGATGCTGGCTTTCCCCCGGTTTCCTTCCTCATCGATAACAATCCTCACGTCCACACCTCGCTGACAGGCCCCGATCAGAGCCTTCATGATGGACGGATCGGTAAAGGAGTAGGCCATCATCCGGATGGATGACCGGGCGCTGTCAATGGTGTGGAGGACCAGCTGATGTGCAGAGCCTTCCGGTGAAAAACCGACCTGAAGGGTTCCTGCCATCACACAGGGAGCCATCAGGATACCGATCAGTAACACCGTTTTTGCCTGTAATTTTTTCACAATGCAACCTTTATTCAGATGAGGGGTAGGGGTTTGACGCTCAATGGAACGGTTTCACACGTTAAGGATTTTTTGTGCGATAAATCAAAACATTGTGGACAGTGAAAAATGTACCAAAAACGGTGTGTTTTTAATCGGTAAATGGCATTTAACGGACACCACTGTCTATTAATCGATTTTTCAGACGGCTTTTCTCGCCTAGCGTGAGTTTTCGCTCCACTGAGCATCAAACCCCAATATCTACCTACGAATTTTGTCCGCTTCCCTGTCCCCCCCTTTATCCTGCTTTCTGGCTATACGTTCATTTATTTCAGCAATTCGCTGGCGCGAATATGCCTCTTCTTTTTCCGTCGCTTTACCTGCAGGACGGCCGTCCAGATCATAACGATCTGCGCCCTCGGTGATCTGCTCAAGATAACTCAATTGGCCAGTAACAAAACGCATAACACGGGCAATATCAGCATGAGTGAGCAACTCACCTGGGTTGGCTTTAACGTGTTTATGCATCTTATCTGCAATACCATGAATAACTGGCCGGAAACGGCGTCGCTTCCATTCTGGCCACAATTCTGGCCACTGTTTACAGACTCTCGAAAAGGACTGATGAAGGCTAACCTTCGTAACCTTTGCTGATGTCTGTTCGGGAGCTGTAACGTGGTAACTATTGGCCATCAAATCACCTCAAAATGAAGGAATTTATTGGTTAATTATAGCGCTAATTTCATCTTAACTAAATGTAATATATAAGTATTTACCCTTTCTAATAAATGCGCCGAGAGAGTGAAATCGCAACAGGAGTGCGAGCCGTGCGTAGCACGACAGTAAATGTGCCGCTGGCGGCACATGCCGGCGGAAATCAGGCTGAATAGTTCACTTTAGTTACATCCGCCGGAGAGCCCGGCGAAGCCGGCTACATGATAGCCAGTGGCTATTAACCCCCCCCTTCCCTGCAAAGCTTTAACCTACTTTCAGCTATTAGCGATGATTCTTTTCCCCCACGGGGGTGCGCAGTTAGCGCCGGGCGTTTACGCCCGGGCCCGAAGGGACGGCGGACCGTTTGCGGTTCGGGGCGCGGTACTGCGAGTTAGCGGTCGTAGACCGGTTACGGGGGAAATTGCGCTGATTTTAAAGCGACTTAGTTCAGGTGAAGATCGTTGGTTGATGTTGACTGCTTAGGTGCCCGCTGCGGAGCAGTGGGAGGTACTTTTAGGTTCTGAGCGGCGCGACTTTAGTCGCTGCGAGCGAAGGCATTTTCCATTTTCATTTTCCACAGTTTTACAGAAGACAAAGGATCTCCCTGAATGTGTAAACAGGGGAAAAAAAGATGGGGGTTAGATTATTTTGCGGGTTCGAAGATATCCGTATGCGAAAAACGTTATTTATCTGTTTGCGGGTTTATGTGGATAACCATATTGTTTCCGGCACGTCTTGTCCATGACTGGAGAATGAATAGGAATAAATATGGGACAGCGTACAAAACGTTCAGGAGAGCCAGCGAAGTGAGTCTGTTCGGCCAGCACTTAAAGCCCCAAAGGGGCTTACAGAAAAGAATTGGCTATTGAGAAACTGGCTAATGGGGTGGCGATTCAGTCAGAGCCAGCTCCAGCTGGTAAAGATGCTGAATTGCCAGCCGTTCGAGGCGTTCAGGAGTCATCCAGTAGCGTTCATCCGCCGGCAGTGTTTTCTTTAGCCAGTTGCTCATCTCGTACACCTGGCGGTCCCGGGGTAGTTTTTCCAGTCGGTTTGCTCGTTTACGCGCAGCACCTTTTGCCCGACGGTGTTTCAGCGCTTCAAGACTACGCTGTAGGTACCAGCGTTTTCTCGCTGCGCGCACGGAGATCTCTTCGTCTTCGCCAAGAACGCCTTCCTCTATAAGTTTACGGCGTTCCTCACTTTCCTTGAGTTTCTTCTGCTGCTGCGCTTCAAGTTTAGACAGATCAACGCCCAGCATTTTAAATCCGACGAGGGTGATATAGACGTACTTAGGCAGACGCTTGCGTGCTTCATGATCCCAGGTGGTTTCTTCTGAAACACCCAGGGTGCCAAAACGAACCTGTTCTGCTATCAGGTTCGAAAGGCGGGAGACGGTGACTTCCGTTTCAGGAATGACATTCCCTTTGCCGTCCTTTGGGCTGAGTTCTCTGGCCAGCCTCGATACGCACATCCCTACCGTGTGTTTACCGGCATCGCAGAAACTGACAAGCACTGGCCAGAACGCATCAAGCAAACGTTGCTTTTCGGGGCGGAAGGCATATTTACGTCCAGCTCGTTGGCGCGCGTGGACATAAAACGGATGCAGGGACATGCGCATACGTAACTGATAATTGCCAGTTTCAGGGTTCTTCATTACCAGTCGGTTATAGGCGTGACCAAGCTGCCCGCCGAGCTTTTTATAGCGGTCAGGACGGAACCAGGACGGGTTCTCACATTTGGGTCTCGTAGAATGGTCACCACGGCGGCGACGCGTTTTTTTCTTTACCGGCTCAACCAGGAAAGAATCAACGCTGCCGTCTTCGATACCTTGCCAGAAACGAATCTGATCGTCGGTATCCAGTTGGCTCCAGTGCTGGGGTTGTGGTCTTTCAGTCACCACTCACTGCGCTTATGTTGCACAGAAGGAGTAAGTACGGAAAGTCTTGTCTTTTTTCGCGCACGGGTTATACTCCCCTACAGAAGCAACAACTTCTATAGGTTTAGATGTGTGACCCCGTTAATCTGTCGATGCCGCCAAGTATCTAGATTATCGGGGTTTTGTTTTTTCTGGGCTTCAAGTATCCACCTCAGAACTAGTCACCTTCCGGCGTGACCACCATTCAAAACAATAAGTTATCTAACAGTAATTCGCTGACTCTATCACTTAGTCTAAAAAGGATCAATTTAAAGGATCCAGTCCAATTCATCAGCCAGCCAGCTGCGCTCGGTAGGCCTCTGCGTCTCGTTTCATTCGTTCAAAAAGCTCGAGAGGCACACAGTAAAACGCCGGAGAACTGCGGTTCAGGATAGCGATGGCATCACCTTCTGCAGCATCAACTGTACCCAGTGGATCACGTTTAAATTCAGTGATACCAGTGACTTTTGAGCAGTGTATGCCTGCAACTTTTGAGGACTGTGCTGTATTCGCCATAACCACCTCCGGCTAACTTCAAAACTAAGATCTCTGCAATACTAGCACATAAACTAACACTTAAAAGTGTCTTTTAAGCATACTGGGGAGATGGATCACTGTCAGATAGAATGGATCTGTAAGAAGGTATAATACCCCAAAAACATAACCCATTCATTTTTATTGACTTTAAGTGCTCAGAGATGATCACCATTAATCACCTTTCCAAAAAAAACTCATTATTTCCCAGCAAATCATTAACATGATGTGTTTCAGTAGAGAACCGATGACCATTAAAAACGGCAGAATGCAGTATGTTGCCGTCAACAATGCTTTCCTTAAGTTACTGAAACTTCCAGATAATTATCCCATTCTTGGTAAAACTCTTGATGAATTGCCCACATCACTGGCATATCTGTCGCGCAACATTCACCGTCAGGAAGAACTTGTGATGAGGCACAGGGAAAAATTTTCATCAATCATAACCCACCCTGTTGGAGACAATAACTCACTGCATGCACTGTGTTTTGATACAACTCCCTACTACGACGATCATGGCGAATGCTCAGGCACGATGTTGTTGGTTCGGCCGCTGGATATGTTCTGCCCGAGTTATCTACTGGAGGATGACGTTCCTAAGCCATTGATGTATCAGAGCCCATCTCAGTTCTTCACAAATGCTGAGTGGGAAGTGATCTTCCTTATCTCGATGAAATACAGCCGTAAAACAATGTCAAAGATACTCAACCTCTCACTGAAAGCCATTGAGCATCGCATCAGTAACTGCTTGCAAAAAACAGGAACATGCTGCGGTGAAGATCTACTTCGATATTGTCGTCAGAAAAACTGGGATACATATGTTCCACCAAGATTTCTCAAGCCAAGATTCCGCTTGTTCAAATCGGTATCACCGATGCACTCAGTTGACTCGCTGGTCTATAGCCAGTAATCTGCCAGCATCACAGTAAAACCTGTGATCGGGCGTGGAAACCCGTGCATATCATCGGCGATATAGACGCGCATGCGTCTTTTTTATTGCAAACAATGTCTAAGCACCATTCATCTGAAGCTCAAGAACTCTGTTTTTAAGCCTCATATGCCTCAATGGTAGCTCAGGCGGGGCAGGCCTCGGCCTGGCCGGTTCCGATGATGCCGGTATTTCCACCCCCGTCTGGGCTATCGCCATCGAGCGTGGAAACTCCGGCGATAGATCTGAAAGTCATCATCGGAGCTCAACTATGCCCCTTAAAACCTCTCGTATATCCCTGTTAAGCAGTGATTGGACTGTCGGGAAAGCAACGTTTCCATTACGCACCCTCTTCCATTTTACGAATACGATCTCCGGCTTTAATGGGGTAATACCCCGTTAGCGTACACCTTTGCCGTCCATATAGTTTTCGTATTGATTTGCAGAGGGATTTTTATGCTACAACCCAATATGCTGGACGCCCTGGAAAATGCTTTTCCTGAGCTATCGAAGAAACAATTAGAGGTTTCTACCCTGTATGCCCTTGGTGCTTCTTACAACGTTATAGCTGAAAGTTGTCACTTGTCTCCTGAGACAGTACGTACTTATCTCAAACGAAGCACAAAGAATTTAAATCTCGAGGGATACGATGCACTCCGAACAGCAATACTCCTTCGAGCCTTTCTGTTGGTGATCAATAAATAATCAAAGGTGTCCCCGTAAATGGGGACACCTTTGGGAATTATCCCATTTACTATTTACAAAGGATAACAAAACAACAAACATAACAGCCAATCCCATAAGTATTGCCGCCAATTATGCTTATTGGATTTGTTTACAAGAATATATTGAGCCATGACAGTGTCAGAACTGCAGCTGGCAAACTTAAGTGTTTGTTTATAAGTCTGCTTCATTGCCATGTTTGAATGTATTCGCCTCGACGAATACAGAATTATCCCTTCATGGATCAATTCAGCGCGAAGCGTTCAAAATGAATATACAGGATATATGTAATCAACAATGGTATCTGGCCCTGTATATTTCCGGGGGCCGGAACCGGGAAAACCTGTTTGACTGGCTCAGTGATCGCCATATTATTCCGTGGACACCACTGACCTTAACACAAATTAAACGTGCCGATTCACCGACGGCATTCCGGAAAAAGATTACTGCCGTCTTCCCCGGATACTTTTTCCTTAAGGCAAATTTCGAATATCACAAAATTGATACCGTTCGCCGGCATTCCGCATTCTGTGACTTTATTAAATTTGGCAGTCAGATTACTCCGCTTAAAGACGGGGCGGTTGAAGCCTTAATGGCAAAATACCCGGATCCGTCCCTGAATCCGGCGGCGCGGTCTGAACTTGAAACCGCATCGAAAACCCGGCTGTCAAAGATGCAGTACAACTATCTGATGCAAATGGACAGGACACCGCATCATATTTCACGTACCGGCATGCTGCTGGAAATGCTTCGTCACGCAGAATCTTTCGGATTTTAACTGTGCTCAACACCAGGAGCCCCTTACATCGCCCCTCAGCGACGTTTACACCCTTCCTTTAACGACCTTTACCCCGCGCTGCGGGGATTTTTTTCCTCTGTTTTCCGGAATGATGCCTGTACTGGTCCTGCCCCGTGAACATCCCCTGTTCCTGTTACCGGTAAGCCCTCCCGGCTCCCCTCGCGCCGGCGGTGCGGGGGCTCAGGCGTCATTTCCAGAAACCAGAACATAAAGAGAGTTATCATCCATGCAATCCACCCAGGACCAGGTCAGTCATCTCTTGTGGTGTATTCTCGTCGCCCTGCGTACGGCGGTGGAAAACCACAACATCACCTCCGAACGGGGTAAACGTAAATTTATCGCGGAATGGCTTAAGGGCGCACGACACACGCCCGCCTTTCAGGGTATGGCTGCGGAGTTCTCTGCGGTACGCCAGCTACTCGACGGGGATAAAAGCCTTTCCATTGACAACGTACTCTCCGCCCTCTGGAGCAATGCCGTCTCCACCGCCGGCTGTGATTTGTTCCGCTTTCGTGCCGTCCTGAACGGGTTGTTCAGCCAGGGATGGCGGCACAGTTTATGCCTGTGGCCGGAACAGATCCTGCCTGAGATCATGGAGCGCCAGCGTAGCCGTAAACGCCATATCCTGCAGTTCACCCGGATGGAGGAAGCCTTTTCAGCCACCGGCACCATGTCTGCCCCGGTCACCCTCCAGTTGCTGCTGCAAAAAGACGAAGACGAGCAGGTTGAACATTCGTTCTATCTCGACCGCTTCTCCGTGGTTCGCGGCCGGGAAATCACGCTCGGCAAAACCACCCTGCGCACGCTGTATATCGGCCACCCGACCCTTCCTGAGTCCGCCTGGGGGGCGCGCGATTCAGGATACCATGGCGACGTCTGGCGCCCGGGTACACATTAACCCCTGATTTACCCTTTCCGGTTTCATCACCGGTGTTATTTCTTTCTCTGGAGTATTTCCCATGTTTGAACTGATTGCCAGCCTGCTCCCGGCAGGTATCACCGTGGTTGTCGCCTTCGTTTTTGTGTCGTCAGCTGTCAAAATTGTGCCGCAGGGCTCCGAATGGACGGTGGAGCGTTTTGGCCGTTATACCCACACCATGAAACCGGGACTGGGCTTCATTGTTCCCTTTATGGATCGCATTGGCCGAAAAATTAACATGATGGAGCAGGTACTGGACATTCCGTCGCAGGAGGTCATCTCACGCGATAACGCCAATGTCGCCATTGATGCCGTCTGCTTTGTTCAGATAATTGATGCCGCGCAGGCTGCGTACGAAGTCAGCAACCTGAGCAATGCCATCATTAATCTGGTGATGACCAACATCCGCACGGTACTGGGTTCGATGGAGCTCGATGAGATGCTGTCCCGGCGCGACAGTATCAACACCCGGCTGCTCGGTGCCGTGGACCACGCAACCAGCCCGTGGGGCGTCAAGGTGACCCGTATTGAGATCCGTGACATTCAGCCCCCGAAAGAACTGATTGACGCCATGAATGCCCAGATGAAAGCAGAGCGCACCAAACGTGCCAGCATTCTGGAAGCCGAAGGTGTCCGCCAGGCGCAGATCCTGCGGGCGGAGGGCGAAAAGCAATCGCAGATACTGCAGGCCGAAGCTGAACGTCAGTCTGCCTTCCTGCAGGCGGAAGCGCGTGAACGCTCTGCCGGGGCCGAAGCCCGTGCCACACAAATGGTGTCTGAAGCGATTGCTGCCGGGGATATCCAGGCTGTGAACTACTTTGTGGCGCAAAAATACACCGAGGCGCTACAGCAGATCGGCACCTCTTCCAGCAGCAAGGTGGTGATGATGCCGCTTGATGCTTCAGGCGTCATGGGCTCCATTGCCGGCATCGGTGAGCTGGTCAAAAATCTGAACACCCGGAGCAACTGAAATGTCATGGTTCAGCACTCTGGATCCACAGGTTATCTGGCTGGTGAGCGCCGGGCTTCTCTTTGCGATTGAAATCCTGACCGGCACAGGCTGGCTGTTGTGTCTCAGCCTGGGGGCACTGACAACGAGCGGACTGACGCTGATTGTCCCGACAGCGCTTTTCTGGCAGTGGTTGCTCTTTTCTGCCGCGACGATTCTGCTGGCCAGTCTGAGGATCATCAACAAAATGGTCTACCGAACGACACCATCTGACGAGTCACTGAATGACCGTATCGCGCTGATGAAAGGCATGACGCTGGTACTGGATGACGGGCTTATTAACGGCACCGGCCAGACCCGCATTGGTGACAGTGTCTGGTTCGTCAGGGCAGACAGCGATTATCCCGCTGGCACGAAAGTACGCGTCACCGGTATGGAGGGCGTATTTCTGCGGGTGACCATCGCAGAATAGTCTCCATCATCATTAACACTCACTTCCGGGAGAAACCATGCCTGATATTTGCGATCGTGCGGATGAAGATATGCTGTTTCTGGCCAGCCTGCGCGCACAGACCAGCAAAACGCCACAGCAGGACTCCGCCACACACTGCCAGTCCTGCGGCGAACCGATACCTGAAAAACGACGGGCACTGTTGCCGGGTGTTCAGACCTGCGCGGCCTGCCAGGCCTTATCCGAAGATGTTTCTAATCAGCGCCGCCGTCTTTTTGCTCCCCCGACGCCCCGATAATCCGGACATGCTCCTGACAGGAGAAAAATCCACCATGAAGCAATAAAGCGGACAGTCCGCAGCAGCCGAAAGGTGGCAAACGCAGGGTCATTGCCTGCGCCCGGGTCTCCGCGTAGAGAACCAGCTTTGCATCTGGTGAGGGTTAATAAGAAAAGACGCACCGGTGTCGCCGTGTGATGGTCAGTCACACACTGGTGAGGGCCAACGGGGAGCAGAGACGAACCGGGGTGACGGTCTCAAGGGCATGAGCGCGGCCATGGCGAGAGTGTGGCAATAATTATCAACATTGTTCAACTGGTGCGACAGGATAAATGAGGAGCACTCATGACGGGATTATTTTGGTTTCAGTTAGTAATTTTCATATCTATTGTCGGTCTGTATCTCTGGGTCCGGAAGCAGCTTGCGCAGGAACGTCACGAATGGCAATACGGTACGCCGGTGCATGAGGTGCAGGGCGAAAAACTGACGGACGTCAGCACCGCGGCCTGGCTGTGGCAACAGAGCGGTATCATGAGCACACTACAGATGCTGGAAAGCCTGGAAAATGCGCTTCAGCAGACCGGTTATGCACTGACCCGCGAACAGAGTGCTGATGTCGTGACTGTGCCCCAAAAGTATATACATCCTCGTCATTGTAACCAGATAGTGGCGGAACTGCTGCGCGCACGGGAACTGTTCCGGGCCCCCAACCAGACACCGGAAATCATCAACGATATTATCCGCCAGAGCCAGAAATCAGGCTTTGGGCAAAAAATGCTGGAAGACCTTCTCGACGATCTGCGTAAACGGGGCTGGCGTCTGCGACAGCTCAGAACGGACCGGGAGATGTTTGTATACCCCCTGCAGGTGGCGGTGATAAGGATCACCGCTGATTTTCACGCGCAGCGGGAGGACCTGATTCATTGTCTGAAACACCTGGCCACATGCCTGAATGAAACATCCCATAATGGGGGGAGGTACTGCGGCCAGGGAATGACCAGCGATGTCCATTACACAATCCTCCGCCGGCAGTGCTACACCCCACCTGGTTTTTTCCCTGAACACCGCCCGTCCGGCCTGCCGCCCGTGCTTACGGAGGAAATGCGCGCGTTCAGTACCAGCCTGCAAAACCACATTGTCATTCTTCTGCAGTGCACCCGGCCTGTCGGTCCGGAAGGTCTTTCTCAGCAACTGGAGAAAGCCATCGCACGGATAGAAGCAGGTGGTAAGGACGGCATGGATGAGGATGACGACACAGGCTACGCCTTCTGTTGCCAGGGACCACGTTTCCCTGAGCGGTAACGCTTTCCACACCATTCCCCCTGCGCATTTTTCCGGCGTGGTTTCATCTCCGCAGTTGATCCCTCACCCTCATTTCAATACAGGAACATGTCTCATGAAACGTCTGCCCACGCTTTGTCTCGCCCTCTCTCTGACACTGACGGGCTGCAATATGCTGCAACCCGGAGCGCTAAAGCCGGTTGAAAACACCACTGAACACGCCATGAAAACCGCCCCTGGACTCATCGACCTGAACGTGAAGGTCTATGAATATACCCCGGCCTCGGTACCAGGACTGACCGCCTTATTGCCGCAGAAGGGCCCCCGCGCAACATTCACTATAGTCAGCACATCACTGGAGAAGCTCATCGCTCAGCAGACCGCTGCCGGCAAACTCCGCCTGACGCATCAGATGCAGGCAGACACCCTGTCTCATCAGGTGATCCCGTTTGCCATCCAGCACTACAACGTAAAACGCACGGTGGAAGGGCTGACGGTCAGAGAAGAGAACCAGTACGCAGACAGCATCGCTATGGCCATCACCCCGTTTTACACCCCGGGTGCGGCAAAAATAATCCTGAGTGTGGATCTGACACAGACGGACAACCACAGTACCATTGGTTTCAGCCAGCGCCTGGCGCTGTCGGCAGGACAGAAAGTGTTGCTCATGATACCGGTCAGCCATGACCACATGCGCCTGATTATCATCACGCCAACGCCGGGAACCGCGTGATGCCCGCCTCCCGCCGCAGCGTGACAGGAAGTCAAAGCCACCGGCTGATCCCGGCTCTCCTGCTCTCCCTCTGGATCGGGGTGGCCTGCGGCATCACCACCATCCAGTACCGCCACAACAGCAATCCCCTGTTTTTTGTCGTCTCTTTTATTTTGCTGGCCAGCGCGCCATTACTGCCCGGCCTGTTTGCCCGGTGTCTGCGACCGTTCATGACCACCGGCTTTTACAGCCGCGACAGGGGCGATACCACGCAGATACACCTGAGTCCATGGGCGAATGCACGCTGCCGTCATCCCCGGGACGTCGCGTTGCTTAAAAAACAACTGAACCTGTGCATTGCCGGGGCCCTGGTACGGGGGCGAACCGTCACGCTCCGTTCACACCTTCTCACCCGTAAACGGACCGATGAGATAGTTCGTTACCTGACGACGCTGCGGGTCCCTGTGATCTGCACCCTGCGGGAACGCCCCACACCGCCCGCAGAACGTGCCCTGCTTTTCCTGATTTATCTCCTGGCCGATCTCCGTTATGCACAGATCGGCCGCACAGGTATGGATGTCACGCTGCAGCCGGTTCACCCGTACTATTAATGACATCCCGTCCGGGGATGTTTTGTTCCCACAAACCTCCCTTTCCGGAGATTTCATGCAAATACGATATATTCCCCTGCTCCTGCCGGTGCTTCTGGCAGGCTGCGACAGCCTCAGTGCCCGGCAGCAGGCAACCGCCACACCGGCGCTGGTCTTTATTGACGGCCAGATAAGCGACAGCACGGAGGTCATCGCGCTGACACAACGACGCATTGCGCCGGTCATCGCAGCGCCCCGGCCGCAACCCGTTGCGACGGGGCCGACAGCCAGCACGGTACCACTCTCTCACCCGGTGCCGGTTTCTCAGCCCCTGCCCTCGCCGGCTCTCAGCTATACCTTATCCAGACTGGTGATGACCGGGAGCGTAACGTCCGTTCCGGTGGTGTCTGTTCCGCTTGTCCGTAACCAGACGGCAGGCCAGGTGGTCAGAAGACTGCTCCCGGCAGACTGGCAACTGCGCCAGGAAAATGCGGCCACACCGGCACTGAATACCCGCCTGGCCTCCTGGTCATCCAACGATCAGTGGCACCGCAGCCTGAACCGGCTGTTGCAGGAACAACACCTCTATGGCCACCTTGACTGGAACCAGAAGATCCTGACCGTCACCACGTCGACCGCCGTGCCGGGAGCCCCGACGCCGGCATCCGCTTCACGGCCACCGGAAACCACGGGCACAGCCGCCTCCGCCGCCGCTTTAACGGCATCAACCATCTTGCCGGTCAGTAAAACAGTGGCACCCAAAAATCCGTTCCGGGACAGTGGAGCCACACCGGCAGCGACACCGCCGCTGAAAAACGCAGCGTCCAGGCTGGTCATGACAGGTCAGGCCCCGGCAGAGCCGGTGATATTCCTGTCAGCGGATAAACTCAGTACGGAACAGTGGGTCATGCGGATAACCCCGGCAGGCTGGAACACGTCCTGGTCTGGCGTTCCGCAGAGTGCGCGCAGCAGACAGGTGCGTCATTTCGGCGTCAACGATCAGTGGTACCGCGCACTGGACAGCCTGCTGACCCGGCAGAACCTGTGGGGGCATCTGAACTGGCATACCCGGAAACTGGTGATCACATCGTCTGCCGTCACGCCGGAGGCACCGCCTGTCGCACGGCCGCTCACGGGCAGTAAAACGACCCGTTCTGTTCCCCTGCCGCCGGCACCACAGGTCTGGGTGGCCGAAAAAGGCAACATGCTGCACCAGACCATCACCCTCTGGGCTGCAAAAGCCGTCTGCGATGTCCCGGGGCAGGACCCGCACTGGAGCGTCATCTGGAGTACGCCGGTGGATTACTCCATTGATATACGCTTCGAAAAAACAGGCAACTGGCAGCAGGCCCTGGATCAGACCTTTGCGCTTTATCAGTCAGCCAGAACGCCGCTGTATTCCACCCTGTACCCCGGACAGTGCCTTGTTGGCGTCACCGACAAGGCTCCCTGACAGGGAGAGGAACGTATGGCCTGGACAACACTGCTCTTCGCCCTGGTTATCGCCCTGTTCACGCTGATGGCACACGAAAGTGGCCGGCAACTCAATCAGGCGATTGCAAGTCAGCAGACACAGGACGCCGGCACCGTTGCCATGCAGATGCTGAACCTGAGTCAGTATTTTGGCCACTGGCGCTGGCAGAATCCGGACGCCACCGCGCTGCCGTCCCCCGCTTCGCTGGGGCTGCCCTTCTCCGCTCCCGATAACCGGATCCATTACGCGCTGAGTGGTGGACGGTTATGGATCTGGGTGGACATCGCTCAGGTGCCGGGAATTGAGGCCAGACTGCGGACCTTTGCACTGGGCTCCGGACTGGTGCTTCGCTGGCAGGCCGGCCGGCTGTATGACAGCCAGGGCGTGGCGGTCAGCATGGCCGGTCTGACCATTCCTGCCCCCCTTTCCGCCACTACCGCCACCCAGCTTCTTCACCTCAATTAACATCAGGAATCCACCATGAAGACCAGAATCCCCGCAGCAGCGCTGATTGCGCTGCTGATTTCCGGCTGCGCCACACACAGGGAATTCAAAGACATTGATGCGCAGACCTCCGCCCTTGCCGATCGTGCTCAGACTCTGCATGACAACAGCGTCAACAGGATAAGCTCACCGGCACTGCGCATCTCCGACAGCACCTGGGTGAATCCGGAACCGGTGAAGGTGACCGGGGCGGACAAAAACATCCCCGTCTGCTGGCCACAGATAAACCGAAGCGACACGCTCACCATTGATGATGTGGCAACCCTTATCGCCGACATCTGCCATATCAGTGTGCGTGTACAGCCTGACGCCCGCGGTGGTGCTGCCATCAGCCACCGGCAGAATGCCTCTGCCGGCACGCAGGTGGTACAGGGGACCCTGCCCCTGCCCGGCAGCGATGAGCGGGGCCGGACACCGCTGACGCAGGAGGCCTCATCACGGCAGACTCCCCTCAGCGTCGCCGCCGGTACCACACTCAGCGGACTGCACTGGGACAGCAGCCTCGGCGCACTTCTCGACAGAGTGACACCGCTCTTTGGGATCTCGTACCGCTGGCAGAATCAGCAGCTTCAGTTCTACCGCCTTGACACCCGCACCTTCCAGCTGGCCATCCTGAATGCTGACACCTCCATGAGTTCGAAAGTGATGGGGGGAATGACCGCCAGCACCGGCACGAACGGGGGCAACAGCAATTCACTGGGCGGGGAACAGAACACCACCCAGCAGTCGGATGTGACGGCCGCCTCTAAAGTCTACGATGACATCAGGAACACGGTGTCAGACATGTTGTCAGCGGAAGGCGTGTCCTATCTGTCGCCGGGCAGCGCCACCTTAACCGTCACCGATACGCCTGATGTGCTGAACAAAGTGGCGGCCTTTATCGACGGACAGAATGCCATTCTCGACCGGCAGGTCCGTCTGAAAGTCGATATCTACCGCATCACCTTTAAGAAAACGAAGCAGCTCGGTATCGACTGGACTGCCGTTTACGATAAAGCGAAAAGTCTGGGCTATACGCTGACCAGCGGCCTGAGTGGCGTGTCCACGGAAGCGGCCACCATCGGCCTGACTTCCGCCTCCGGGCCGCTGTCCGGCTCGGAGGTGCTGGTCAGGGCGCTGAACGAACAGGCAAACATCAGTTCGTCAACAACCTACACCCCCATCACCACCAACCTGGTACCGGCGCCGATTCTGGTCGCCAAACAGACCACCTATGTGGCGCGCATGGGGACAACCAACTCGGAAAACTTCAGCTCCACCGAGATGGAGCCCGGGCAAATCACCACCGGCCTCTTTATGACCGTCCTGCCGTATATCCGTGATAACGGCACTGTGCAGTTACAGCTGAGTTTCAGCCTCAGCGATGAGCCGGTCATCACCTCGCAGGCGTCACCGGATGGCAGCAGCCTGATCCAGACGCCGGTCACTGACCTGCGCTCCAGTTCGCAGCGCTCCAATCTGCAGCCGGGGCAGACGCTCGTCATGACCGGTTATCAGAATCTGTATAACGATGCGACCCGTCAGGGGACCACCTCCAGCTCCTGGTTCGGTTTTGGCGGGGGTGAAAAGGGTCAGCAGGATCGCTCCATGCTGTTAATCCTCGTGACACCGTCACTGACTTCATAAGGCCCGGTATGTCAACTCCTGGTATTCTTCACGTCACCCTTCCGGGGTTACACCCCCGGCTTCCGGGCCGGCGTCTGCGGATCATCGCAGGCCTGTGGTGGGCGGATTTACCGCCCGGTTCAGCCGGGCGGGCACAGCTTCCGTCCCGTCGGGGCCAGTGGCTGAAACTCGCCACCTCGGCCGGGCCGTATACCCGCCGCACCGCCTTCACCCCGGAACCCGGCCATCTCTGGTCACTGGCCGTACTGGCCACCGGGCCGCTTGACGGCAACGGCTATGCCTTTGTCCGCAACGGCAGCAACATCTCCTTTGTCGCCTGTGTCCGCGGCGCACCGGCACTGGTGGGTGATATCACCGGCCCGAAAGCAACCGTGGAACAGGCCCTGCAGACCTTCCTGCAGCTTCACAAACGTGACCTTCCGCCTCAGGGCTGGACCGTTATTGGCAGTGTCGGGGAGCCGGTGGATGTTCACCGGGTGCTCCCGGACAAACTGCCGCGTCATGCCCGTCTGCGCCCGGTTAACTTCCATACCCGGCTGACGGTGCTGTTTCTGCTGCTGTCGCTTCTCACCGGGGCATGCCTGTGGATGGTGCATCACAACCAGCAACAGCAGGACGCGCGACTGGCGGCCGCACGGGCACAGCAGGCGAATACCGAAACCCGGGTGTCCGGCCCGGTCCGTCAGCGGGAATTGCCCCCCTGGCCTCAGCAGCCTGACATCCGGACGTTCATGTCGACATGCCTGCCGGTGATGAAACAACTCGATGCCACACTGGCTGGCTGGAAGCTCACTGCGGCAGAGTGCCTCCGGGACGGTTTCCGGGCGGAATACACCCGACCGGAAACCAGTATTGCCACCTTCGCCGCGTTTCGTGAGGCCGCGAGGACACGCCCCTGGGTGGATGCCATCGTGCTTGATGACAGTAACGGCGGGAAAGCCCAGTTGCAGCACCGCTGGAACATCGCCGGCGGCGGGGATCAGACCCTGCTGGCGGAAGATGACACGCTGGCCACCTTTCTGCTGCCGTTTCAGGCGACAAACCGGCCTGTCCGGCTGGAGAAGCAACCCGACACGCAAAGCCGGATTGTGGTGATCAACGGCCAGGACGTGGAACTGTACCGGGACTGGTACGAATGGCATTTCACGCTCAGTGAGCGCATGAGACCGGACCAGCTGACCGGCTGGTCCCTGCCGGCTGCCCGTATCACTTCCGTGTCTGTCACCCTGAGTGACGACGACGAAATCACATGGAAAACCGAAGGGAACCTCTGGTCCCTCAAAAAACAGGCTGAGGAAAAACATGATCCACAGTAAACCATCTGGCTGGCTGGTCAGCCTCCCCCTGCTTCTGTCCATGATGCCGGGCGCCCGTGCGGATTCACTGACATTCGGGGATATCGATGCGCTCCAGCAGGAAAACATTGTACTGGCCCAGCAGGCCCGGGCCGCAGAGCTTCGCCAGCGCATCAGCCAGGCCGGCAGCAACGGCGCGAACACCGTCGCCGTGCCGTCGGTCAGCAGTGGTGGCGCCTTTTCATCCCCGCAGACCGCCGCACAACCCCGCCTCGCCGGTATTCAGGGCGTAAAAGGCAGTCTTGAAGCCCGGGTGACGGCTGATGGCCAGACCTGGACTCTGCGTAAGGGTCAGCAGTGGCCCGGCAGCAGCATTCGCGTCAGTGACATTCATCTTGACGGGATCACACTCAGTGATGGCACCCGTCTGGTGCCAGGAGATAGCTATGAAAAGTGATAACACCGAACTCACCGTCCCTGAGACATTGCGAAATATGGTGGTGCTGACCCGGGATCCGGACACCCCTGACGTCACACTCGCCTGTATTTCTGCCGCCGACAGCGCCCGGCCGGAAATTCATGCCTATCTGGCCACCCTGCTTAACCGCCCCGGAGTGTCTGTCCGGCTTAATGAAATGTCCCCTGCCGACTTTGAGTCACTGAAAAAGGATAACGGGAATCACGCGCTGGCCGCCCATACCCCGCTGTCGCAACAGGCGTCAGAGGTACAACTGCGGGTTATCAACATGATGCGCGAAGCCCAGCAAGTGCGCGCATCCGATCTGCACATCGATGTCCGGCGTAAGCACACCGTCCTGCAGGTCCGGGTCTACGGCCTGCTCTGGAAACTCAACCCGCTTTCCCGGGCAGACGGTGTGAGCATGCTGAGTACCACCTTCCAGACCATGTGTGACGTCATGTCACACAACCACTTTAAGGATTATCAGCCGCAGGATGCGCGCATGAAGAAAGAGTTCCTGGGCGCCGCAAACCTGTTTGGCGCCCGCTATGCCCACATCAATACCCCGCAGGGGGTATTTGCCGTTCTGCGTCTGATCCCGGATGACGGCAGCGCGCCACCATCCCCGGAAGCGCTGGGCTTTCTTCCGCAACAAATAGCCCTTATTCACGAAATGCTTGAACGCCCCAACGGCATCATCATTAACTCCGGGCCGGTCGGATCGGGTAAATCCACCTCCGGTCGCAGTTTTATGCACTACTGGCAGCAGGTCACGCATCACCAGTTGCGCATCATCACCCAGGAAGATCCCGTGGAAGGGGAAGTCGACGGGGTTATCCATTCCTCCGTAACGGGAGATCGTGCCTCCGAGGACGATATTGAAACGGCCTGGCTGCGCGGCCGCAGGGCCATGCTGCGCCTCGACCCCGATATGGTCTACATTGGCGAAATTCGTGACTACGATTCCGCCATGGCGTCCATCAACTTTGCCGAGGCAGGTCGTCTGGTGCTGACCACCCAGCATGCCAACAGCCCGCTGGGTAACCTTAACCGCCTGCAGATCATCGGCATCCCTGCCGGCTGGCTGCGCAGCAGTCGGTTATTCACCGGTCTGATTGCACAGCGCCTCCTTCCCACGCTCTGCCCGCACTGTGCCCGGCGTCAGGAAGAGGCTGGCCTGACCCGCGAACAGACGGACTTTATCGGGCACTGGTTCAGCGCAGAAGAGCAGAGGCAGTTGCGCTTCCGTAACCCGGACGGCTGCCCGAAGTGCATTCTGAATGTCCTGGGAATAGCCATTGGTCACGGGCTGAAAGGCCGCACGGTGGCCGCCGAGGTGATGCGCCCCACCCCGGATATCCTGCGGGCCTACCATGAACAGGGGGAAGACGCTGCCCGGCAGCTGTGGCTGACTCAGGGCGGTATCACCCTGAGTCAGCATGCCCGGATACGGGTACTGGAAGGCCGGGTGGATCCGCTTATCGCTCACAATATCACCCCGTTTGATGATACGGAGGGGAGCGGGGATCTTTATGGTAACTGACTGGCAACGCCGGCGGGCAAAGCTGGCCCTGTCGGGGACAAACCGGATCCGCTTTTATGAAGTCCTCAAACTGCAGATCGCCAGCGGCCGCGACCTCGAACCCGCCATCCGCAACATTCATGACGTCTACACTTACGGGGGCACGCGTTACCACGCGTTCGGGGTACTGGCCAGCGACTGCCTGGAATCCCTGTCGCTCAATAAAGAGGGTAACCTGCTGCCCGACGTCTTCCTGCGCTGGTTTTCAGCCGAAGAGGCCGCGGCACTGGAGGCCGGTATGCGGACGGATTCACTGGTCACCGCACTCGATTCACTGGTCCGGCTCATCAAAGACCTGCAGTCCATCCGCAGCACCATCCTTGCGGCGGCACTGGCACCGTTTGCCGCCTTTATGGCCATCAGCGGCCTGCTGGCCATGATATCCATCCAGCTGATACCGCTGTTTTCCCGCATCCTGCCGCCGGACAAAGCCACGGGGTCACTGGCCGTCACGTACGGCATGGCAGATTTTGTCACCCGGTATGGTGTGGTGTCCCTGATAAGCCTGATCCTGCTGTTTATTGCTGCCCTCTGGTCCCAGCCCCGCTGGACAGGGCTTCTTCGCCGGGTCGCCGATTATTTTCCGCCCTGGAATCTGTACCGGCTGATGCAGGGCAGTGTTTTCCTGCTGAACCTCTCCACCCTGCTCAGCACCGGCATGTCCTTTAACGAAGCCCTGAATATGCTGAACCGCAACGGCGATCGCTGGCTTAAGGAGCGGCTGGCGCCGGCGATTTACCATTTCAGTAACGGGCAGAATCTGGGTGCAGCACTGGAATTAAGCGGTCACCAGTTTCCTTCCCGGGAACTTATCCTGCACCTGAAAGCCCTCTCCCAGGGGGAAGGCGTGGAGCAGGCCATCCGTAACCTGGCGGAATGGTGGCTGTTGCGCGCGCGCCACATTGCCCGCGGCATGCTTTACCTGAGCATGGTTATCTCTGTCGTGCTGGTCTTCGGCTGTATGGGCATTATGGCCAGCAGCATGATGTCCCTTCGCGACCTCGTCCATATCTGATCGTCCTCACATCTGCACGAATATTAAGGAAATTCTATGAAAGCCACGCGTCCTGACATCGCGTCATCTGCGCATGCCCGTCCTGAATCCGTCCGCCGTAAGCCTGCCCGGGGCATTGATATGCTCTCCGCGATGGGATGGTGGGGGTACGCCACCATCCTTATCGTCTGCGTACTCGGTCTCCTGACCGCGCTCTACACCTTCAGCCGCTCCGGCAGTGAGGCCACCAACCTGAACCAGCTGGCCTCCGCCACGCTGAAAGTGGGACGAACCCAGGCCGGTTTTGGCTCCGCCAACCTGAATGCGGTGCTGTACACCGCCAACGCCATTCCGTCCGGGTATACCTATGACAGCGGGACCATTTACAACCAGTGGAACGGGACCGTCAGCGTGGTCGGTAAGAAGAGTTATTTCACCGTCACCTCAACCAGCGTCCCGTCCTCGGAATGCATCTCCATCACGCAGTCCCTGGCATCGGGAGGCGTGGCCAGTTACCTGACGGTGGGAGGCACTAAAATCACGGTGGCCAGCGATATTGCGGCCATCAACACCGCCTGTGGCGCCGCCAACAGCAGCGTCACCAACAGCACCGTGACCATTGTCATGTACGTGGGCTCCATGACAGCGGCCTGATCCCCGCTCCTCCTGGCAGTGTGCCCGCCACGGGCACACTGCCTTCTTCCGGAAAATGATTATGCTCAGGAAAATCGCCAGCCTGCTTCCGGCCCTGTTCCTCTGCCTGTCACTGCCCGTACAGGCTGGAGGATCTCCCCTCCGGGCAGACGTGAAAACGATCCCCGTCCTCTCCCGTGCAGAGCTGTGCTTTGACCGGGCAGGCCGGATGTATCAGATAGATCCGCTGCTACTGGAAGCCATTGCGAAACAGGAAAGCCGCTTCAACCCTTACGCGACAAACAGTTTCAGTGCCGGAGGAACCACCGATTACGGCATTATGCAGGTGAACTCAATGCACATTCCGAAGCTGAAACGCATGGGCATCATTCGTCAGACTGACGACCTGTTTAATCCCTGCCTCAATATCCAGATTGGCGCCTGGATCCTGGCGCAGCATTTCAGAACCTGCGGCGTGAACTGGAACTGCCTCGGCAGCTATAACGCCGGGTTCGACAAAACCCGCAATAACTCACGCGAAAATTACGCCGACATTATCTACAACAACTACCGCACGCTGAGCCGGGAACGGCGCAACATCGCCCTGCACTGACGGAACCGGTCCATGTTGATGATATTCCTGTGCCTGCTGGCCGGGGGGCTTATCGGGTTATCTACCATCAGGTGGTATGACCCCGACACCCTGTTTCGCTACGGGGAGCTGAGTGCCGCTGCCGCGTGTGTCATCGGGGGAATGGTGCTTTACGGCATGTCCCCGACGCCGGCCAGCCTGTCTCTGGGTGTGGTGCTGGGCCTGCTGTGCAGTTGTACCGTCACCGATGCCCTGCGCAGCTGGCTTCCCCTTCCGCTCACACTTCCCCTTCTGGCGGCGGGCGTATGGCATGTGCGCGTCTCCCAGCCCTGGCTGCTAACGCCCGGACTGGTCTGGTCGGGAATCTGGTCGGCGTTCTATGGCGTGCGTTATCTCCTTTACCGCTACCGGAACGGCGCCGACTGCCCGGGTGGCGGCGATATTCTGCTCGCCGGCGTGGCCGGGTTATGTTGCCACGCCTTCTCCGGTCTGGTTCTCACGTTCGCCATTACCGGCCATCAGCTGTGGGGGACACTTCGTCACCACCACATTGCGCCTTTTGGCCCCTGGCTGTCTGTGGCAGTCGCCATCCAGTTGCTTTATTTCTGAGGATATTATGACGCTCACTCACTCTCTGAAACGCCCGCGCCCGGCACGGGGTGCGGATCTGATCGGCTCTTACGGGGCGATGATCCTGTTTTTTACCGTGCTGGGCATTGCCATTGCCATGATGGCCCAGAGCAGCAAAGAGCGGGACCATGAGACCGTCGCCCGACAGGCCACCACCTGGGCCAATGCCGCCAAACTGTATATCGCTGCCAATTACGATCAATTACTGGCCACCGCACCGGCGACCATCAGCTATAACCAGCTGGTTAACAGCGGCTATCTGAACAGCGGTGAGCCGGCCACGAACCTGTACCTGCAGACGTGGGGCGTTGCCGTCCGCGTGTCCCCGAAAAATAACAAGGTCCTGGATGCCGTCCTGCTCTCCACTGGCGGTGACAGCCTGGAGTACAGCGATCTGCGCTATATCTCCTCGGCCATTAATGGCTCCGGAGGATTTGTTTACAGTGGCAGCATGCCGGCTGGCTGCACGAACAGCACCACCGTTATCAACGGCGCAGCCTGCAGCTGGACACAGGACCTGACCGGATTTGGGATCAGCACCACCACGGGCCACATTGCCGTCAATCTGGGTGCTGATATTCTCGGTACGGCGAATGCCGGCAACGACTTCCTGCACCGTTTCTCCACGCCAGGCCGTGAAGAATATAACCAGATGAACACGGCGCTCGATATGAACGGCATGAACCTCAACCGAGCCGGTAACCTTGTGATTGCCTCTGACGGGAAAAACGGGGATGACCACGGCAGTAACGGTTCCCGCGGATTTCTGGGATGGGCTTCCGGCAGCAGTGACGGCGCAGCCAGCGACGGCAAAAACCTGCGGACAGGACTCTATTTTTCGACTGCCGCCCCCAGCGCCGATGATAAAGAAAGCGTGTGGATCAAAACGACAGATAACACCAGTCTTGAGGTGAAAGGAAAAGTACTGGCGCCGACGGTAAAAGGGAGCCGCCTGCTGCAGTCCAGCGGGTATTTAATGCCGGGGAAAATAGTCACCGCGGGAAGCGCCTGTGACCCGGTATCGCTGGGAATTTCAGACCTGCTGGCGAACACAAACGGCCTTGTCGCCCACGACAGCACTGGTGCCACACTTTCCTGTCAATCCGGTGCGTGGAAAACGCAGGCTCCCAGAGGCGGTCAATATGTCCTCCGCAAGTACTGGCCAGGAGGAGAGCCAGTACCGGAAAACCAGGTGCTTTGTCAGGCAAATCCTGTAACAGGGGGATGTAACTGTCCGGTTGGCGCAACGGACACTGCCTATATGACGGGCCAGACGAATCTTTTTAAGCCCTGGGATACTTATTTCGAGATACATTTTTGTGTGCTGTGAGGGCTGGAATTTCCGTAGCACGGCTTCAATTATAAAGAGTAATGGTTACTGAACCGCAGTGGCTGTTCTGATATGCGGATGATAATCTCCTTTCAGGCCCTTCCCTCACCTCCGTTTCACCGTCAGAAACAAACAGCCCGGCAGGTGGCTTCGCCATTGCCAACGTTTGCCCCTGTTAATTGCCAGGTACCATCACTATTACGGCTGATTTGGCAGGAACGCCAGTTATTGTAGTCGTAGGAAGCCTGCGATAAAGCACAAAAGGCATAAGTTCCAATGTTTAGCGTCTGCCCTTGTCTGACCGTTTTTGAAAATGAAACGTTACCAATACCGATCCCTTTCCACGCACCGGATTGACAGTTAGCTGAATGGGCAGCAATACGCATCAACATGTTCGTCATCAACATATTTTGATACCTGGAACCATCGTAGAGACTGAACAATCCAGCCAACTGGACATGTTGCCGTCTTGTAATTAACGTCTTCAAAAGCATTAGGTGCCTGAATCCATTTGCAGGCCAAATTGTTGATTTTACCGGCTCCTTTCCACGCACCGGATTGACAGGAATATTGACCTTTTGCCGTAACGATATATTTTTACCGGCTTTTGGGAGTGGGTATGTCTTCTGTTGTGCGCATCCGCAAAATGGCTCTCAGCCGCGGTCTGGATAAATATTACGAGTCTGTCTCTGTTCACAAAAAAGGATATCAGCAGGAGTTTTACCGGGCGAATGTCATCAAAAGACACCCGCTGGCCAGTAAGGCAATGGACGATATCACCACCGTCGATATTGCGGCCTACCGTGATGAACGGCTCGCGCAGGTCAATCCCCGCACCGGCCGCGCCATTACCGGTAATACTGTACGCCTTGAACTGGCGCTGCTGTCATCGCTGTTCAGCATCGCCCGCGTGGAATGGGGAACCTGCCGGAGCAACCCTGTTGAACTGGTCCGTAAACCAAAGGTGTCAAAAGGGCGCGATCGCCGTCTGACATCCACTGAGGAGCGCAGGCTGTCCCGTTATTTTCGGGAGCGCAACCTGATGCTCTATATTATCTTTCACCTCGCGCTGGAAACCGCCATGCGACAGGGTGAAATACTCAGCCTGCGCTATGAGCATATCGATATGCAGCATGGTGTGGCCCATCTGCCGGATACCAAAAACGGCTCTTCCCGCGATGTCCCCCTGTCGCGCAAAGCCCGCAACCTGCTGCAGATGTTGCCCGTTCAGCTTACCGGTAACGTGTTTAATTACACCTCCTCCGGCTTCAGGAGCGCGTGGCGTACCGCTCTTCTGACACTGCATATCGAAAATTTGCACTTCCATGACCTGCGCCATGAGGCCATCAGTCGCTTTTTCGAACTTGGCACACTGAATGTCATGGAGGTGGCTGCTATCTCCGGTCACCGGTCAATGAATATGCTCAAACGCTACACCCACCTGCGGGCATACCAGCTGGTCAGTAAGCTCGATGCCCGTCGCCGGCAGACACAAAAAATCGCCCCTTACTTCGTCCCCTATCCGGCGCTGGTTGAGACTGACTGCGGGGAAAACGGACTCGTCCGGGTGATGATCTGCGATTTCGAAAATCTGATGGTATCAGCCACCACGCGTGAAGCCGCGCTGGAGCGCGCCAGTGAACTGCTGCTTCGTACTCTGGCGCTCGCAGCACAGAGGGGGGAACGGGTGCCCTCTCCCGGTGAACTGCCTGTCGGAACACAGACCCGCATTATGATTTGCCCCCTCAATCCGGCGCAGGCCCTGATGCCGGTACGGCTGAACTGACCCTGAGCGCGGTTGCCGGCATACGCCAGCACTGCAGACCCCGGAGTATGAAGAAACCTCAGGGCGACATTGCTGCCCTGAGGCGGATACGCAAATGTAATCGAAACGAACACACAAACGTAGTCGATCTGACCGATCGAAATAACTCGTTATACATACACCGTGCGATTAATTACTCTTTAACTCACTGAGTAACAACATGAAATTTGACTTAGGAGGCCGAATGACGAACAGTCTGACGGGAATATCCACCTCGCTTCTGGCACACCCGGACATTAACAGTGATGCCGTCTCGGCGCTGTTGAGTCAGAATGATGCAACACCGGCACCGATCACCTCTGTCAGGTTAAAAGCCGGTACCAAAGCGCTGGTTGATTTGCTGTCCATGAAGCTGGGAATCTCTCAGTCACAGCTTATCAACCTGCTCATTGAAGGAAAACTCCGCGAAATCTTCCTGCCGTTCAGTCGCAGGGCTGACAGCATCATCGAACGGTTTGAAGTACTGATGAATGCCCATGACCTGCATCTGACCGATATCGCCCAGCTGTTGTCCCCCTGGAATGTCAGACTGAGTGTCCTGAAAGACCGTGAACGTACCATGGATTTTCTGACAACCAGCCTGCTGACAGAACTGGCGAACTGGTTTTATGTCTCACCCGACTGGCTACTTGGCCATGACGTTCCCCCGGTGGAGACCAGTAAATCCATTCATTTATGGCCGGACAATGAGGTGGAATTTAAGTCATTATTTATTCCTTCCGCAGAAAAGGAAATCATCGAAATTATATTCTGGACCAACAAAAACAATCCGGACAATGAACGAAATAACAAAGCCGGAATTTTAATTAAGAAAAAAATACCTGCGACTGAGGTTATTTATTACCCGGTTCTGTCCATTGTAAGACACAGGATGAATCCTGAGCATAAACAGTGGATTAACGGCATCATCAGTGATGATGACAGGACGTACCCCATGCGTTCTGTTATTATCCCGGACAGTGCAGCTACCGCACTGGAGCAGGGAACGACATTACCGGCACTTATTTTAAGACAAATTTAAATACCGGAAATTTCAGAACACGCACCAACGACAATGAATTATTTGATGCAACCGCATCGGGTATTTCTTTGCCGAAAATTCACACAAAGGAAATAAAAATGAAGAAAATGTTGATAGCAAAAACGTTCGTTGCTTCTGCCGTTTTTATGGCATTCCATGCAACTGCAGCAACGTCATATATGGAAGCACGCAGTGATGCGATGGGTGGCACCGGTGTGGCGTCCTCCCACTACGGGACTGCTGCACTGTCCAACCCGGCCCTGCTGACCCATTCCGGCCCGACCGATGATTTCAGCCTGGTGCTGCCGTCAGTGGGAGCGCAGGTGTCCGATCCGGATAACACCGTCGACAAGGCGGATGATGTCAAAGACCTCTGGGACCGTTTTGATGCAGCCGTCGACAGCCAGACCGGTGTAAGCGAAAGTGCTGCAGCCCTTAAAAGCAAACTGCAGGAGCTGAAAAACACCCATTCCGATGGTCAGATCGGTGCATCTGTGGTGGCCACCGTACCAAACCAGACCCTGCCGTTTGCCGTCGTGGTGAAATCCTGGGGTACCGTATCGGTTGAAGGGAAAGTCAGCGACCATGACCTGGCCTACCTGGATAAAGTGGCTGACGGCACTACCCCTCCAGCGGCCGTGGACAAGGATGCCCTGACCTCGAAAGCATATGGTCGTGCAGCCGTCATCACCGATGTCGGTGTGGCGATGGCGCATGAGTTTGAAACTGCGGGCCAGGAGTGGTCACTCGGTGTCACGCCGAAATATCAGCGCATTGACCTGTTTAACTACAACGTTTCTGTGCAGAATTTTGACAAAAACGATATCGACTCCGGTGATTACCGCAACACCAAAACCGGGTTTAACGCCGATATCGGTGTGGCCACCGACCTGAGCGACAGCTGGACGCTCGGTCTGGCTGTCCAGAACATCATTCCGCGCTCCGTCGACACCAAAGTCGTGGGCGGTGAGAAAGAAACCTTTAAGGTGAAACCGCAGGCAACTGCCGGTGCGGCATGGCACAACAGCTTCATCACCACGGCGCTCGATGTTGACCTGACCGAAGCCAGCGGCTTTACCAGCGATAAAAAGCGCCAGTTTGCAAGCCTGGGGACCGAAGTGAATGCGTGGAGCTGGATGCAGGTTCGTGCCGGTTACCGTCAGAACATGGTGTCCAGTGAAGGCAACGCCTTTACCGCCGGCCTGGGCTTCTCCCCGTTCGACGTGGTGCACCTGGATATTACCGGTATCGCCGGAACTGACCGCACTTACGGTGCCGTGGCACAGCTGCAGTTCACGTTCTAATCATGCCCGGGAGGCCCGCAACGGGCTTCCTTTTTCCGCGTTATCCCGATTCACAACACCACATCCACTCCTCTCTGCGTTTAACCGTCTGCCGGCATGACTGCCCGGTAAGGTAATTACATGAATTATTTTATGCTTCCCGGCCTGCTGGCCATCAGCCTGCTTGCCGGCTGCCAGTCGTTTTCTCCTTCCCTTCGCCAGCCATCAATGACCACCGCCGATCGCTACGGCGCGGCCTCATCGGTGGCCATCGCCCGGCATACGCAATACCGGATGTGGGATCAGGGCATCTGGTCAACGGCTGTCGCAGGACAACGGCCAGGGACGTCCATCCAGGCCAACAGCAGCACGGTCACCTTCGACTGGGAGGGCGATGCGGTGGAACTGCTGGCCGGACTGGCCCGCTCGCGCGGCCTGCAGTTTAACTACAGCGGCGTTCGCCTGCCGTTGCCCGTCACCCTGCATGTGCAGAATATGACCTTCGCCAATGTCCTGCGCCTGACTGAATCCCAGACCGCCTGGCGCGCCTCCCTCCATCAGTATCCGGGCCTGTTGCAGCTTAACTTTACGCAGGCGGAGAGCCGCAGAAAATGAAGATCCTCCTTACGGCCCTTCTTGTGGCGCTCACCCTGACCGGATGTGCGGCTCCCCGGACACCGGCCACGCCCGGTGCCGGTGCTGCCCCGCCTGATATGCAGGCCTGGCTCAACCCGGAACGCCAGCGACCTGAGGGATTATCCGAAACCCGCTGGCAGATGCTCACCGACGCCGGTAAAACGCTGGGATTTCGGGGAGGGAAAGCCCAGCGGGCATGGGAACTGACGCAGGCACTGAATGCCCGCGAATCCACGCTGAACGCGCTCTATGACTTTCGTCCACTCATCAGTCCGGAGGGCTGGTTACCGCCCGTTGTCGATGAAGCGCAGGACGTCGCACACATCACGCCGGATCAAATCCGGACCTCATCTAAAGTCTGGACCATCATCCGCCCGGAGCGGTTTGTCAGCAACCCGCCGGGCTGGCGAAACTGGTTGCTGAGAGGGCTGGCGACCACGGCCACCCCCGGAACCGAAGGTCTGGTCGTTCCGGGAGACAGCACACAGCGCCAGGTCTGGGAAGCGGCGCTGAAACAAGGCTGGCAGGAAGGTCGCGAGAATGCCGATCTGACGCTTGAAGCCAACATGAATCAGCTCACCCGCGACTATCGCGGCATGATGCTCTATTCCCTGCTCTGGCGTCAGGGCATGATTTCGAGACCGGAAGTCAGCGATCAGCAGCAGACCGTCACCGGCACCGGTCAGAAACTGGTGACCGGCGATCGCGTCCGCCGTCTTAAAACCCACGCCGCGTTTGAACTGCAGAAGTCGCGCTGGCGCCCGGCCATTTCCACTCAGAACACAGGAGTTTTACATGAGCAAGCGGGTTTTACCCAATGAGTTCGGGATTTTTCCGTTCAGCGGTGCCTTTACCGCTGACGAGTTCAGAACCTTCTTTGCCTGGTGCGCAAAACACAGCGTCAGCGATGTGGATCTGGTCGGGGGGTCCCCGGTATCGGTCAGCCGCTATGGTCGCCGGGTACGCTGTTCGGAAAGCGTCCTGCCCAACACCATGCTGGGAAATATGCTCGATGACCTGCTGGGGCGTGAAATCCGCCCCCGCGTACAGGGGGGGACGCCTGTCGACAGGGCCATTCAGATTGATGGCGATCTGAACGATCGCTACGGACTGGCCCGCGGCGAACGTGTACGCCTTCGCAGCCATATCATCCAGGGCACATCGGCACGCGAGGACCGGGCGCTCGCCGCCACCCTGCGCGTGATCCCCCATACCATCCCCGCGTTTCTGCAAATGGGGATCGAACCGGACCTGGCGGCGGCGATGTTACCTGACAGCGGGCTGGGATTTATCTGCGGTCAGACTGGCTCAGGGAAATCCACTCTACAGGCCGCCATGTACCGCCACTGTCAGGACACCATGCCGCATCGCAAAATCGTGACCTACGAGGATCCGGTCGAATATATCCTGGGACGCACGGACGATCTCCTGCCTCCCCATCAGGCTCAGATCGGGCGTGATGTGGCCAGCTTCGCGGAGGGCCTGCGGTCGGCCGTTCGCCGTAACCCGGAACTGATTGGCATCGGGGAAATCAGGGATCCTGAAACGGCTGATGCCGCCGTGCAGGCAGGCGAGACCGGCCACCTCTGTGTGGGCACCATGCATACCCGTTCGCCGGGGGAAACGATCCCCCGTCTGCTGGGATTGTTCAACCCGCAGATCCGCGACGCAATGGCCTGGGCGGTACTGGGATTGCTGCGGTTTATTCTGAATCAGGTGCTGATCCGCACCACGGACGGCAAGCGACGTGCGCTGCGGGAATACATTGTGTTTGACGATGCGTTGCGCAGCCGCCTGCAGGAGATGTCGCACGAGAAGTGGGGGGCCCATCTGGACGGCATTCTTCTTCATGAAAAACGTCGTATTGTCGACCAGGTCCGTGAGCTCTATATCTGTGGAGATGTTGCCCGCGAGGAAGCGGCACTCTACCTGCCTGCCCGGGAGCTTGCCGCATGAAACGTGACGGATTCTGGCGTTATGCCACCCCTGCCGTCAGCTTTTTTGGGATCCCGCTTCCCTTTCTGCTGATTTATCTCGCCTGGTTCCGCTGGCCGGCCATGAGCACATTTTATCTCTGCTCCGGGATCCTGGTGTTTTTTATGAGCCTTAACTTTTTTGGCTGGAGTCTGAGGGCAATGTGTCAGCGCCTCATCAGTACCTTCCGGGGGAAAACGGCTTCCGGTCGCCCCTGGTGGTATCGCCACTTTGTGGAAACCGCCCGTGACTGGACGGGACTCTGAAACCCACTTTTCTCCAGCCCTTTCTCCGGAAAGCTGATCCCCTTTTCCCCCATTCAGGAATGTGACCATGAAAAAAAGTCACCGCACCTGGCTTGCCGTCCCTCCCGAAGAGAAGGACGAAGCCAGTCAGGCCCACCCACGTCTCGATAATGGCCAGAACGCCATTGGCTGGGACAAAGAGCACAAGCTCTGGTATGCCCGCCCGGGCGTGGAACTGGATAATTTTGAACGATGGCTGCCCCGCCCCCACGACATGTCGATGAATTCAGACGATCCTGTCACTGAGTTCGCGCAGGTGCTTGAAGACGCCGGACTGGTCCTCAAAGGCCTTCCGGTGATGGACGGCAGTTGGCAGCGTGTACCGACTAAAAACGACAAAAAAGGCAGTAAAAGCGGCGCCTACAAGGGATTCCTGGATGGACGGCCCGCCGGGAGTTACCGCGATTACCGCAGCGCCGATGAAAAACCCGTTACCTGGGTGTATTCCGGCGGTAACGACATGGACCCGCTGGCCCGCCTCCATCTGCGGGCGCACGCGCAGCAGACCCGGGAGGACAATGCCCGGGAACTGGCGCAGCAGTACAACCGCCAGGCCGGTTACGCGACCCGCTACGTTTCCCGGCTCCCTCAGGCGACCACTGCCCCCTACCTGACCCGTAAGGGCGTGGATGCCGTCCCGGGCGTGCGCATCAATCCCAAAGGTGAACTGGTTATCCCCTTCAGTAACGCACAGGGGCAAATACGGTCCTACCAGCGGATCCCGGAGACCGGCGGAAAAGATGCCCGCATCCTGAAAGACAGTGAAAAAACCGGGAACTGGTTTGCCATGGGGACACCCGTTAACGGTCAGCCACTGTTGTTCGCCGAAGGGTATGCCACGGCAGCCTCCCTTCATGAAGCGTCCGGCCTGCCGGTACTGATGACCATTGATGCCGGCAATATGATTGCCGTGGCACAAAACGCCCGTGCCGTCTGGCCTGACAGCCCTTTCATTTTCTGCGCCGATAACGACCATCAACTGAAGAATCCCCGGACAGGCGAACCAGAGAACAAAGGCATTATCAGTGCGCTGAAAGCTGCCGAACTGACGAACGGCCAGATTATCGTGCCAGCCTTCACGCTTGATGAACTGAACCAGAAGCTCACCGACTTTAACGATCTCGATGTCAGCCGGGGCCGGGAGGTGTTCCATCAGGAAATCAATGTGCAGTTGATTTCTGCAGGTGTGGAAACACCGTTCAGCTCAGAACCTCACATACACAAGGCACTCACTCGCGCGGGTATAACATCCCCCTCCGTTCAGGAAACCATCATGCAAAAAGAAGACGTCCCTGAAAACAGACCTGTACCGCAAGCCGCCCCTACGGAGCCAGCAGCAGGCGCCACACCCCTGAATACGGGGAGTGACGCCCGTGATCCCCTTTTTATTGTTGCCGAACTGAAGGCTCACTTCGTCGGACTGGTTCGCGGAACAGACTCCCCTGCGTCATTTTCAGAAAATATCCTTCGCCTGCAGCAGGAACTGAACCACGTTCGGGAAACGGACCAATACACGTCCGTCTATGTCAGTGAAGCGCAGGCAGCCTTTGACCGCCTCACGTCAGGCACACCGGCTGGCATGCCTGAACCGGGCAGGGTCAGCAGTGCAATGAGTACCCTGAGTGACATTTCCCGTACCCTCCAGAACAACGGATATTCTGATGTCACCACCTTTCCGTCACATCTGGAAAACCTGTACATTCGGCTGGCTGACGGTGAGATGACGCGCAGACAGTTTGAAAGTGACGTCAGGATGTTACGCAGCGAGCTGGGCCGGGCCGAACGTTCAGGCGAATTCAGTCCCACAGACCTCCGTGCCGTGCAGGACCTGTTCGGGCGACTGGATCAGGTCGCCGCACAGCACAGTATGCAGGGCATGTCACCTGCCGTAACAGACCGGGACATTGACCAGCCAGTGCGTGATAACGCCATCGCACCGGTTGCCGACAATGCGAATCAGGCGGTTGCCCCGGTTCCGGCATCAGCGCCTGCGCCCGCTCATGACCAGGAGCCACAGGCCGCCCGGGATTATGCCCGTTACAGTAACGGGGAGCTGGATGCCGCCACCCTGCTGCAGAAGGTCGATGCGGACCCGGCCTACAAAGCTGCGCTGCTGTCTGTCCTGGCGCAGAACGCCGGTGATATGCAGTTCAATGGACAGCAAATTGATGTCGCCGCCTTTGCCGAAGACAGCCTGCGGGGGCTGGCATCGCAGGCACAGGCCGATGCGGTACACGCCCTTCGCGCGCAGGTAACCCAGGATTATGCACGCTACGGCAACGGAGAACTGGATGCCGCCGCCCTGCTGCAGAAAGTCGATACTGATCCGGCCTACAAAGCCGCGCTGCTGTCTGTTCTGGCGCAAAATGCCGGTGATATGCAGTTTAATGGACAGAAAATTGATGCCACCGCCTTTGCCGAAGCCAGTCTGCAGTCCCTGGTATCAGAAGCCCGTGTTGATGCCGCCTATGCCCGTAGGGAGGCGGCTCCTGAGGCCCCCGGTGCCGCCCCGGAAGTGCCTCAGCCGGTCTCCTCTGAACTCGCTCATGACCAGGGGCAGCAGGCTTCACGGGATCTTTCCCGTTTCATCCGTTCAGAGATCGACGCTGCCACCCTGTTGCAGAACGCGGAAGCAGACCCCGCCTACCGGGCGGGTCTGCTGGCCATGTTCGAACAGACCGGCCGTGACCTGCAGGCTCAGGGCCACGATATCGATATTGCCACATATGCGGAAAAAACCCTTCGGGACCTTACCGGGGAGATCCGGATGGATGAGCCTGTTGCGACATCCTCCCCGGTCGCGTCGGAGTCCGTGATGCCAGGTCAGGAGAACAGCACTGAACAGCCTGCCATAACCGGTCAGGAAGCCGGCCTCTCCCGGGAACACCCCGGTGATACGCCTCCGGCATCATTACAGACACAGTCAGTGTCTGATGCGGGCACCTCACCGCAGGTGAAGGATGACACCGTTCCGGTCATCGACCTCAGTGTACTGGCCACGAATGCCGGGGACGACAGGGAGCCGGAGATGCCCTTCATTGATATGAGTGCGTTCGCGAAGGAAAAACCGGATCCGACCCGCCCGGCAGCCGAAGAGGCACAGTCACAGGAACACGCGGCCACTCAGTCTGCTGAAAGAAAAGAAGCCACAGACGAAACGACCAGCCCTGCAGAAGAGACTGACGGCATTGTATACGGTCCCCGTCGCCCTGATGCCCCCCGCAGGGAGGATCTGGAGCAAATCATCAAAGGCCTGACCTGGGAGATGCTGAAAAACAATACCCAGATCTTCCGCCTTGATGGTGAGGATGCGTTCCGCGACCTCGGCAACCGGCTTGAGATGTGCAGTGGCGCCAGTCAGGACGACAGGAAAGTGCTGGCCGCACTGGTCACCGCCGCGAAGTTCTACGGCGGCGTGATTGAACTCACCGGCAGCCCGGAGTTTAAGGAAAACGCCATGCGGCTGATCATCACCCATGACCTTGAAATCCGCATGAAGCTTCCGGCACAGCGCACCCAGCTCGAGGAGATGCGCAAGCAGATGGGTACCTCGCAGGATGCCGTGGTCACCCATATGCCCACACCTGATCTCAACCGCCAGACCCCGACCGGTGAACCGGCAGCCGCACCACAGGCAACCGCTACACCGGAGCAGCCAAACCCGGTACCTCCGTCGGATGTACCTCCCGGGCCTCAGCCTCAGGTACCGCCGGGGCCGGACGCATCATCACCGGCAACAGGCGCCAGCGCTACCCCGCCGAAACCTGAGCCGGGAGATAAGTCCTCACCACAGGTGCAGTCACCTGCGACAGCGGATGCAATTAAGGTGCAGGAAATGCCTGTGGAACCTGCCCCCTCTGCGCTTTCCCCCGGTCAGAGCGTCACCGCCGTATTAAAGAACTTCGGCGAGGCAATGTATGAGAACAAGGAGCAGCGCGGTCACAGCTTCTTCATTGAACTGGAGAATCGCGGCGGCAGCCATACCTACTGGGGACAGGATCTGCGTAAGCTTGTTGAGCACCATAAAGCAGGAGATGTGGTAACCCTCACGCTGAATAGCCGTGACAGCTGGCTCGTGCCGGGTGAAGAAAAAGAACGGGTGAAAAACGACTGGTCCCTGGTGGCCGCCCCTACCGGCATTGCCGTGTCCCACATCCGACCAGAGCAGGGACAGCAGTTATTGTCCTTCCCGGTCGACACGTTCGGCAAGCTCACACAGCAAATCCGCATGGCCTGGCCGGACCATATGGCTGACCTGAAACTGCCTCCCCGCTTTGAAGACCGGCTGTTTTATCTCGGGGAAGATCGGCATCCGCTCATGGCTCCACAGAGTGCAGCGGGCATCACGTCTCCCGGGCAGTCTGCACCGGCCAGCCTCACCCCGGTCATGGCGTCCATGAACAATCAGTCAGACCAGATCGATCTGCTGCTGATCCAGTCCGCTGGTGAGCATCTGCAGGGTGTGGTCCGCCTTAACGGCACGCTCTATCCGGCGCTGGCCACACCCACCGCCGACAGCAGCCAGCTGGTGATCAATGCCATAACCGATCAGGGCCCCCGCTTTGCCGGATACGGCCAGGCCGTGAATTTTGAACCGGACGGCACCACGCGTGCTGCCCCTCAGCTGATGACGTTTCACCTGAAGGGCCGGGAAGAGGACACCCCGCTTCCCGCCCGCCTCTACACACCGGAAAAACAGGATGATTCCCTGTTTCAGCGTCTGGGTTTTGAACAGACGTGGAAACAGTGGGATGACGCCCGAAAGCCAGAGGGCAGACAGGAAAAAGCGCTTCATCAGGAACACTCCCACAGCCCCGGCCGCTGAGCCGATAAGGAGAGAGAATGCGATATATCACGCTGAAAGCCGGACTCCTGTCCTGCTTCGTGCTTTTTTCTGCCGCCGCCACGGCTGCCACCACCTGTCGGGCGGGAAGTGCCGCCCAGGCAGGGAGCCAGGCTGGTTATGAGCGGGCAAGGGCCGCCGCGACAGCCTGGTCGCAGCGGGAAAATACTGTCTCATCCTCCCTGCAGTCCTGTCTGTCCCGTATCAAAAAAATCACGGTCACCGTGCCGGAGTTCCCGAACCTCGATGAGGTGCTGTCGAAGCTTGAAAACGAAATCTGCGACGCGGCCGTGGACAAAGTGAACGAGCAGATCCCCGGCAACATCGACCCCTGGAAAAACTACAACTCCTGACATCACGCCTATGACAAACCTGACACCATCAGCCCCCCTGCAAAGGGGCGGGCTCCTTCGCCTGCGCCTGATCCACTAAAGGAAGCCGTTTCAATGATGAAAACGGCAGAACAGCGGCAGAACAACGTTCCGAAGCTTATGCAGTCCAATCTCACGATGGCTATTGCCCTGCTGATCAGTGTCACCCTCAATGCTGCACTGGTCTGGGCGATATTCCAGAAAGAACGGGATTACTTTGCCACCGATAGCGGACGACTGGTGCGGCTGGCGCCCACCAGTGAACCTGCCTGGAGCCAGGATGATGCCACGGCGTTCGGCAGCCAGGCTCTGACGCGGGCGTTTAACCTGGACTTTGTCCACTATCGCGAACAGGTCTCCGCCGTCGCGCCGCTGTTTTCAGAAGATGGTCACGCGAGCTATATCGGGGCACTGAACAACTCCAACATTCTGGATGCCCTGAAAAAGGAGCGCATGAACCTGACAGCCACCGTGGGGGCCGGCGTGGTGGTCCGTCGCGGACGGCTGAACGACGGCACCTGGTTCTGGACAATACAGTACCCGGTACGCCTGCGCCTGGTCGGACAGACCAACAGCCGCCCGGAGCAACCTTTTGTCTTTGAAATCACTATCCAGCGGGTGGATCCACGACTGAAACCGGTCGGCATGGAAATCCGCCAGATGATCTCACGCAACGCGCCCCGCAACCTCTGAGAATCCCGTCATGACATTCCGATATCTCCTGATCACGCTCCTGCTGTGTGGTCCGGCCCTGGCTGCACCGGCGGACAACGCCGGCTGGCAGAATGCCCGGACACCCACAACGGCCCTGCCCGGTGCGCCCGCGTCTCAGCCTGCCGGCCGCCAGAACACGGGGGTGCCGGCCACACAAATTAGCGGTGAACTTCCCCCGCCCGGACAGTCTTCTCCCCTGGTGGAGGAGGCCGCCAGCCTGGACTCCCCCCTGTCACCGGATGAGATCCGCGAACTGCGCCTGCGCCTGACCGACACAGAGCGCTCCGTCAGCGCACCGGTCGTCAGTGTGGTGCCGCGCATCAGCTCCCTCACCCTGAATCTGTCACCGGGGGCCAGTATTCCGCTGGTCCGCACGGCGATGAATAACCAGAGTGTGGTCACGCTGACCGACCTCAGCGGGGCGCCCTGGCCGCAGTCGGAGGCGCCACTGAACGCCAGCCCGGGCAACTTCGACGTGCAGTACAACAAGGGCAGCAACATGCTGACCATCACCCCGTTGCGCCCGTGGGCCGCCGGCAATATCTCGGTCTACCTGAAAGGTCTTGATGTCCCCGTCATCATCAACGTCACCAGTGGCGAAACCGATACGCGGACAGCAAGCCAGGAAATTGACAGCCGTCTGGATTTGCGGGTCCCCCGTCTTGGGCCGGGAACCGCCGCGCCCGGTGCACCGGTCGACAAGATTGCCCTGCATGACGCGACGCTGCAGGCCTTCCTCGACGGTATTCCGCCAGAGGGTGCCCGCAGGCTGAAATTCCAGGGCAGCGTACCGGACACCACCATCTGGCAGACCGGGGATGACCTGATGGTCCGTTCCCGCGCCCTGCTGCGCGATGAGTTCGAGCAGACACTGTCGTCTGCCGACGGGACCCATCTGTGGAAACTGCCGGTCACCCCGCTTCTCACCTTCTCCGTGAACGGCCAGTCCGTTCACGTCACACCGGAGCTGGAATAATCATGAGCGCAGAACAGGATGCCGGCAGAAACGGCAAAAAACTCGGTTCCATCATCGGCCTGAGCCTGCTCGTCATACTGGCGGGCGGGTACTGGCTGCTCTCCTGGTTGAGCCATGACAACAGCGGTTCGGACTCAGCCGTCAACCTGAACGGCACGGCATCCAGTGCCGGAACCGTCACCACAGAGACCCCGCGCTACCGTGAACTGCTGAAAGCTTCCAATGACCGGGGCGCGGCAGAAGCCGCCCGCAGCAACACCACCTTTATCGCCAGCCTGCCGGTCGGACTCGACAACCGGGAGCCACCACCGCCTCCCCGCACGGCTCCCCCTCCGTCAACACCTGCCGTGACGGCCGCAGCCCCGCCCCGCCCGCAGACACCCACGGCCGCAGAGCAGCAGGCGAATGAAAAACGCGAGGAGCAACTGCAGAAACTGCTGACCCGCATCAGTCTTGCGCAGGGGAAAGGGGCCCGCCCGGAACAGGCCAGACTTGTCCGGGAGGGGGATGACACGTCAGTCGCGGCGACATCCGTGGTACCGGCCAGCCTGTCAACCGCACAGGTACAGACGCAGCGGCAATTCATCCCGGCCCTGACCCGGGTCGGTGCCTCCATGGAAACCGCCGTCGACTCCGATAACACCACCTCACAGGTGGTGGCAACAATACCGGCGGGCATCCTTGCCGGTGCCCGCCTCCACAGTGCCTCCGTAAAACTTGTCGGCGATGGTGTGGAAATCCATTTCACCCGCATGAGCTGGCAGGGGATGGAGCTGAACGTCAACGCGTACGCGCAGCGTGAAGACAACCTGATGTCTTCTGTCGCGAGCGACGTCAACCACCGGTGGGGGACACACATTGTCCTGCCCGCCATTCTGGGCGGTCTGGGAGGTGTGGGCAGCCTGTACAAAGAAGCCAACACCCAGGTGATGCAGACCAGTGTCACCTCCGTAACCGGCCGGGTGGGTAAACCGGATGCGGGTACGGTCGCCGGTGTAATAGCCGGAGGAACGGCAGAGAAAGGCGCTGATGTCATCAGCCAGGAAATGGCCCGTGAACCGTACCGTCAGGTTCTTGTGAATCAGGGCGATGTGATTTCCATTCTCTTTGTCGATGCCGTCGGTACGGACGATATCGCCGGTAAAAAAGGAACGACCACCACGACAACAACAACCAGTCCCGCCATAGCCGCCACACAACTGTCTGAAACCCGCCTGCAGGATGCCATTGCGCGTCGTCAGGCTGAAATCCGCCGCCAGTATGGCGGCACAACCCCATCAGGGAGTACTGAATGATGAGTCATCAAGACGATTTAACCGCCCCCGAGTCCCCGGATGACGTGAATGACTTCGGCGAGGAAACCGGAGAGAAAAAGCCCTTCTGGAAGCAGGAACTGCTGCTGGGCTATTCACTGCCCTGGCTTCTGGGCATCGCCCTCCTTGTCGGGTCAGGTTTCTGGTATCTCTACGGCCCGCCGCTGTCGTCCCTGTTTTCCCGTCCCTCTGATGCCGCGTTCAGCGAGGTGGACGCGTCGCTGGACGGTGCCGGCACAGGAATGGCATCGACACACATGCCTGCGACAATCGGACAGCAGCACAGCGGGCAGGTGACGGTGCCACCGGCACCGGTGGCCGGACAGACCGATACGATGGCCATGATGACGGACATCCGTGACGAGCTGAATGCGCGCGACAGCAGGATAAACGGCACTCTCGGCACCCTGAAGGACAGTATCACGCAGGTATCAGAAGCCATCAAACGGGATGAAGCGTATGCCGTCGACACCCGGAATCAGCTGAATGCGCTGGCTCAACGACTGACAGCACTCGAAGCGCATCTGGCCGCCGGCACGGCCATCGCCCCGAAAACCGCCGCCGGTAAACGGGCTGTTGCCAGTCCGGTCAGTGGCATGAAAGTGATGTCACTGGAAAACGGTATGGCCTGGATAAAATGGCAGGGCAGTACCTGGGCCGTCCGGGAGGGCGATACCCTGGGAAAAGTCACCGTTCGCCAGATTGATCCGGTCAGCCGTACCGTCATCACATCCGGCGGGACCCTTCGCTGATGGCGCTGGATGCCATGACGGCCATTGAGAATTTTGCATCAGGGGTGTTCAGCAGCGGGGTCAGCTTCCTGTTCACCTGGGGAGAGATGCTCGGGTTTATCTGTCTGGCGCTGTTGCTCACCCGGGCCCGGTCCACAACGGCCATGCCGATTTCTCCGGGAAAATTCTTTGGTGGCCTGTTTGCCTGCGCGGCCATGGTTTCACTGCCCTCCATTATCAATGCCAGCGGCGCACAGTTCGGATTCAGTTCAACCTCTTTTGATGCCATCGCCTATGTTCAGCCTTCAACTTTCGGCCAGGCGGCCGGGGCGGCCAACGCCGTACTATCCCTTGCCCGGCTCGCCGGCGTGGGGTTTGTGCATGCCGGGCTGAACATGTACCGCATGTCTGCACTGGAAGGACACACCGCACTGAGCGCCAGCGAAAGTGTGCGCGCGGCCACGGTCAAGGTGGTGGCCGGTACCGCCCTTGTTTTCTCACCTCAGCTGATTGATGCCCTGCTGGCCAGCATTGGCCTCGCCTTTTAACAAAACTTTTTTCACCCCCCAAGGAGACTCTATGTCACTTTTCCGTGCCCTGACGGCGCGCCTGTATGCCGCCGTCTTTTTTGTTCAGCTGACCCTGATGAGCCTGCGCGAACGGACCATTCAGGCCCTGTTCGCTCTGACGGCGTTCTTGTTGCCTGGCATGGCACTCGCCGCCGGCGATATTGCCGACATTGTTGACAGCGGAGCGGCCGGCGCCAAACGCGTCAAATCTTCCGGGCTGGATATCTTTCAGATGATCGGCCTGTTTATTTTTGGCGGTTCCCTGCTGGCCTTCAAAAAAGTAGGCAATCACCCGCAGGTTACAGTCGGCCGTTGCTGCGCGGGCCTCGCCATTGGCGCCCTGCTGTTTGTTATCCCTGAACTGCTTAGCCGTACCCAGAAACAGATGGGTATGAGTTCCGTCACCGTCAGCTGACCGCCATGCAGGTGCCGGTATTCGCTGGCGCCTGCTGAGGAGTGATTTATGCCAATATTCCCCGATATTCTGCAACCGCTGCAGGGCATCACCGTCCTGCGTACCGACCACGGCAACGTCATTGCCCGTGACGACAGGGATAACCAGGAATTTGTGCTGGCTGAGTGCAGTTCCCCTGCCATCGCCGGCTGTATTCTGGCGATAGTGAAAACCATGACGGGAGAGCGGGATGGCCACCGTTAAAAAAGCACCAGAATCACCCTACCTCCATCCGCTCCCCCTGCCCGATGTGGTGCATACCACGACCCCTCTGTTGGCCGCCCCGGACAGAGTGGGTGGTGGACGCTGTTTTTGCTGCGGATCGGATGTGAAACACCGTTTTCTGCTGCCGGAATCGCTGCCGCTGATCCGGCTTGCCGAAACGGCTGAAGATACGCTGACCCGCCTTGACCGGGCTCAGGACACCCTGCGGCGGCTGGAATCACGCCCGCCACCGCAGGACATGGCGGAACGGGAGAAATACCGGAAGGCGCTCAGGGCTGCCGGTACCGGCCTGCAGCATGCATCCCTGGCGGCACGTCGTCTTGCGCTGCGGCATATTCCGGCCCGAATGGTCACGGAGACAACCCCGTTGTCAGCGCCTGAACAGGCCGAACTTCGCCTGCTCACGCCGCCGTTCCATCTCTGTTACCTCTGCCATGCCTGGCATGCGCTCAACGGCTTTGCCGCTGCACAGGGCAGTATGGTCTGGTTGCCGGATCTGCACCCGCGCAGCATCGTGGCCCTGAACCGAAAGGCGCTGCAGGCAGTCTTCAGCCGCAGTCCGACTGTTGTCCGGGAGGGGCGAAAAGTGCTGACAGAGCTGCTGCGACACCGTCTGCCGCTGGAAGATCGTTTTGGCGGCTGGCGACCGGCAGACTATGCCGATGCCCTGCGCCGCTTTCCCCCCTCAATGCGCGGGGAACTTCGGGAAAAAATGTCTGGCGTGGCGCTGATACTGACGGTGGACTCCGTCGCTGACCGGGAAAACCTTTCGGAGAACTGACAGGTGAAAATTTTTTTACGTATGTGCCGGCATCTTGCCCGGCACCACGCTGTGCTGGCTGTTCTTATCGTCCTGTATTTCCTGGGGGGAAGTTACATCAGCTTTGGTAACTTTCATCACGTTCATCTGGGTTGGATTGCCGGAATTGACTATCAGGCTCAGTTCGAGGCAGGAGCCGCACGACTAAAATACATCAGTTTTTTGTTTATGATACACCCCCTGTTATTCCTGTATCTGGAGTTTTATGTATTCAACAGGATCCCGGCAGGTCTGGAATTCATAAAAAAATACAGACTGAATATTTCCCTGTCCTGGATTACGCTGGCATTTATTTTTTACTGTCGTCAGGACCCAGAAATGGTTACCGGGAATAACTGTATTTTCATTCCTCTTTTCCTTTTAACCTGGCTAACCACCAATACATTACTTGCAGGACTAAAAGTGCCAGTATTAACGAGAAATACAAGACGATAACATATGCAAACATTTGTTTTATCATAAGGATGGTTGCATCTTTACTGAAATATTTTTTTATAAACAGGAAGGTCTTGTACTCAAGGTCGATATCAGCCTTAAGTTCAAGGCATGAGTTATTGCATAAGGCATCATCGATCTGCTCCATATATCCTGCCGCCATCTCATTTTTCTTCGCCCGCAGGTAATATCTGGTCAGCATCATTCGTTTTGTTGAGGACGAAATGTCAGTCACCAGTAACGATTTCAGTTGTACTGCATCTGCATCTGTCAATGGCATACGAAAATGGAAAAACACATCCTGAACCAAAGGATTATCCGGCAATACGTCAAGCATATCAGAGGAAAGTTGTCGTCCATCTTTCTCTGATAGCCTCCCCGCAGTCAGGATCGGATATATCCTTTCTGCATATGCTTCATCCTGAGGCTGATAGTAAAAACCGGGTAATGTTTTTCTGTAAAACGGGTCTGTCAGATCGGCATTCTTGCCTTTGTTATTATCTTCTGTTGTTTCCTGAAAATGGATATTGCCGAATTCATCCGTGAACGAAATAAAAGCATGGCCAGGAGAATAAACAATTCTGGCTGTAAATCCGGCGGAACGCATGGCATCCATCAGCAGATAGCTGTTCAGGTCGCAGTCGGAATACCGGTTCGCCCATGCGTCTGCCACTGCGTCGGAAGAACGATAATAAAACTGGCTCCCCAGAATTTTGTTTGCACAGGCCATAAAGCCCGTGATCGTATTCCTGTCGCATTGTTCATCCACCGTCCGGAAAAAAGACAGTGTATTTCCTCTGGCCAGCGCAGCCACTTCGTGTGTCACAAAGCCCTTCTGCTCGTCATACCGAATCAGCCGGTGTGACAGAAGTCGGAGGTCAGCCTGTCCCTTAACAGATGGCTGTGCTTTCACCACAGCCTCATAACTTGCTTTATCCCGAAGCGGGGAAAAAATCGTTCCGTCTGCAGCGAGAAAAAGTGGCCCCATAATCACCACAGCAAGAAAAACCGGGTAAGTCAGTTTTGTACAAATCCTGAATATTGGAGCCATATCGCCTCTGTCTTTAATGAACCGACGAAGGAATCCCCACCGGCCTGAAATACTACCTTTATCTATGGAGTCTGTAACCGCGCCATGAATATCAAACGTATCATCTTCGCTATTGAGGATATTCTTAACACGCTTTCACGTTTCACTGTTGCCGAAGACTTTGTCGACTATTGCGACCTTCGCACCATTATCGGCCTGGATAAGCAGGATCTGGAGCTGCGACCCTGGCTGCAGGCGCCTTACATTGCCGTTACCCATCAGGGCTATTACCTCTCCGCCTTTGAAATCGCCGGCGCACTGCGTGACATGGACGAAGAAGCACCGGCAGATCACCCGGATGCATTTGAAGGCATGATACTGCACCTCGCCACCACCCTCAGTACCACCTGGAAAAACACCGGCCACAAGATGGCGTTCATCTTTGAACGGGATCCGGAAAAGGGGGCCAGTGAAATCACCACGATGATCGCCCCGCAGAAACGGGCCATCCAGCACGTCGGGATCCAGCTGGATGACCTGCTGGAAGAAAAAATCGCCACCCTCTCGCCCTGGCTGGTCCGTGAACGCTGCTGGCTAGCCGTCTGGAGTTCCCCGTCGCTGGTCAGTCAGCAGGAGCGGGCAGACTTCAATAACGGGATCAGGGCCATCAACGAGAAAGCCCCCCTCGCCCGTTTTGGTCAGCAGCCCTGGCGCTGGCTGATGTCCGGCCTGAAAATCCGCCACGACAGCTTTATCACCACGCTGGAAAAAACGCTCACCCGGGGCGGTGAAGGGCTGCTTGTCAGGCTGATGGACATTCCGGAAGTCTGCAATGAGATCCGCCGGGAAATGGCCCGTAACAGTACCTCCCCGCAGTGGCGCCCGCATCTGCCCGGCGACGCGGCACCGGCAGGTGCCCGGCAGGACGGGGATAACTCCACCCTGCTCGCCCCCTTCCTTAACCTGCAGGTCTTCGGTGGGACACCGAAAACGGAGGGGAACCTGATTAAGGCCGAAGGGCTCTGGCACGGCATGGTGGCGGTCACCCTGCCGCCACAGCGCCCGGAACCGTTTAATCAGCTGGTCAAAAGTGTGCCCCGTGCCGTGCCCTGGCGGATCAGGATTGATGTCATGCCCGGCGGCATGAAAGCGCTTGGCGGGAAAAAGACGCTCTCCGCCTTCGGGCAGTTTATTCCGTCCATTCGCCCGCTGTACGATTCCGTAATGCAGCTGGCACAGGTGGATGAAAAGGATCCGGTCTGCGTCATGACCATCGTGGCCACCACCTGGGGAAAGACGCGGGAAATCTGCTCACGCAACCAGATGCTGCTGGAATCCGCTATTCAGGGATGGGGCGTGTGCAGTACCACCACCACCTTCGGTGATCCGCGGCGGGGCTGGGTGAACTCCATGCTGGCAGCCTCAGCGGGCTCCGGCCCGGTTCCCCTCTATCCCCCGCTGTCACATGCCCTCTCAATGCTGCCCTTCAACCGGCCCGGCTCCGTCTGGCGGGGAGAGGGTAACCTGATGTTGCACACCGAGGACGGCTGCGCATGGGAAGTGGGACTGGCCTCATCACGGCAGAACAAACACACCGAGCTGGCGCCCGGGGACTCCGGTCTGGGGAAATCGGTACTCATCAACACCCTCACCGAAATCCAGGTCTCCTCAGCCCAGGTGTCGCTCCCCTATGTGGCCCATATCGACAAGGGATTCAGCGGCATGGGTACCATCCAGCTTATCCGAGACTGTCTGCCGGAAGGGCGTAAAGATGAAGCTATTGGCATCGTCCTCAGCAACGATCCGTCGCAGTCGCGCAATATCTTTGACATTCTGTATGGTGCCCGGGAACCGATTACACCGGAAAAACAGTTTATCTGTTCAATGCTGACGGCGTTCTGTATCGAACCGGATAAGGGGGTACCGCCCAACCCGACAGACACCCGCCAGATCATGGACCGCCTGACAGAGCTGGCGTTTGATGTCCGCAGCGGCCCGGAGCCCAACATGTACCGCGTTCACGTTGAGCCGGACGTCGATAAGGCCCTGCAGGACAACGGGCTATGGGAGCAGCATGATCCTGAGTGGTGGGCCGCCACCACCTGGTATGAGCTCCGGGATATCCTGCACGATAAGGGCCAGCTCCGGGCCGCCCAGCGGGCACATTATCAGGCCGTACCGGAGCTGGCCGATATGCCGGCCCTGCTGAAAAGCGAAGCCATCCAGGAGACATTCGGGCAGATCCAGCGCGATGGCTCGCAGGAGAAGCTGCTGGGGTATATCGAGCGCTGTCTCATCCAGGCCCGCCAGGATTACCCGATGCTGGCCAGCCGTACCCGCTTTGCCCTTAACCCGGATACGCGGATTGTCACGGTCGACCTGAACAACGTCGCCGGGGATAAAACACCGTCTGGCCGCCTGAAAACCGGCATCATGTACCTGTTCGCCGGCCACATCACGGCCGGAGATTTCACCCTGCCCCAATACCGTGACGAAGTGATGAAAGTCCTGCCGGAGACATACCATGCTGGCATTCTTCGCCGTATTAATCAGCTCGACAGTGAGATGAAAACCAAAATCTATGACGAACTGCATAACGCCAAAGGCGTCGACTTTATCTTTGAGTCGCTCGATACCCAGGACAGGGAGCAGCGTAAATTTGGGATCCGCACCGTACTGAGCACGCAGTTCCTGACCGACTACCCGAAAAGCCTGCTCGACTCCGCCAACACCCTCTGGTTGCTGCGTTACCGCCAGGAAGATATTCCATTACTGCGGGATGCATTCAAGGTTCCGGAACACACGCTGCAGGCATTCCTGCGCATGCCTGCCGGTCCGGCGGCCGACGGCAGCGGGGTGTCCATGCTGTGCGTCATGCGCACCACACAGGGGGTACTGGCCAGAATCGTGCGTTTCACCATTGGTCCGCTGGAGCTCTGGTCGCTGAACTCGGACAAAAAGGACAGCGCGCTGCGCCGCCATCTGACCGACACTCTCGGCTCAGCCCGGGCGCGCCAGCTGCTGGCCACCACCTTCCCCCGGGGATCGGCGAAAAAATACATTGAGACCCGTGAACGCAGAGCCGGGGCCCGTGGCGATAAGGGCGTCATCGAAGTGATGGCGGAGGAGCTTGTTAACGACCTGGGGTACAACCTTTGATCTGTACGGTTCACCTGACGCCGCGCTGCCGGCGTCCTGCCCGTGGTCAGGTCAGTCTGGCCCGTCTGCTGCTTGATGTCGATGGTCGCCATTACACCCTGCCGTCACCGCATTTCCGTACAGACCACTTCCCGGGCAACCGCGCGGTGTATGCCTCAGATCGGCGGACCGCCCCGGGGGCCTGTGGCGTGCTGCTGACTCTGTCGGCACATCCGGCGGGGCTGGTCACCACGGCCATCTGGCGGGTTGATGAACCCGGCGAACCGGTCCGGGAAGTGCGTCATGTCGTCCAGTGGCTGTTGCCGTCAGCACGGACGCCACTTCTGAGTGACGACACCTGGCTCTGGCCAGACTCACCGGACACACCCGCGTTCAGCGCCGGGGACAGGCCTGTAATGGACATCACCCCGCCCCCTTTCACCCGGATACGCCGCAGCGGCCTGACCGTTATCGATACGCGCAATCCCCGGGGCCGGATTATCCGGCGCTTTCAGACCTTTCCCCTGGTCTGTCTGCCCCCCGGTACCCTCTCTGTTCGCCTTCCCGGCATGCACACTTCGCTCACCTGATAACAGAGGTTTTATGAAAACAGTTCGCCATTCGGCCCTGCTGCTCACCCTCGCCGCAGGCCTTCCCCTGACCGTTCACGCCTACCCGGTTGAAGTGATGACCAGCGTTCCGGTCACACAACAAATTCTGCCTGAAATGGGCACCATCCAGGGAACGCTGGCCGAAATCCTGCGCATGCAGCAGGCCACCGGCACGGCCATCAACCAGAATTCGGACAAGCTGGCCACCATTATCAGCCAGGACGGCCAGGCCACCCGTCAGCAGATGATCTTCGGTAATGAAACGCAGCGCCTGGAGGAAGCCCGGCGGAGTTTCTCGGTACCGGACTCCGTCTGCAGTGACTCTGCCTCCGGCGTGGCCACCGAAACCCGCAGCGCTGCCGGCAGTACCGCCTCCCGGCTCTCATCCGGAGGCGGTATCAGCAGTACGCCTGTCCGTAATCGCTTTACTGGCGTGGCGACATCCCAGGCGCGTGAGGCTTACGACGGCGCGAATGTGCATGCTGCATACTGTACGGCCGCCGAATATGCGCAGTACGGCGGCACGGACGTCTGTCCGGCCGTCAGTGAACTGCCCGGCGGTGACAGCCAGGTGCGGTCCGTGTATGACGGGGCTGGTCCCGAAGGCCAGACACCGGCGCTGACGTGGTCACAGGAACAGATCGATGCTGCCATGGCCTATATGAAAAACACCACCCGTCCTTCCGCCGGCCGCGCGCCGGGAAAAGGGGAAGTGAAAACCCTGACCGGCCGCACGTATGTGGGCCTGCAGAACGAGTACAACGGCATCATCGATGCCGCCTCCGAACCCCAGCTGTCGCTGATTGCGGACAGCAAACTCAGCGAGTCCACGAAATCCGCGCTGCAGGAAGCGCTCCAGTCACCGTCAGCCGCGCAGTATTTTGACGAAGTGGCCTCTGCGGAGGCAAAAGCAAAGGGCTACATGAGCCGGCGTGAGTTTGAGTCATTCGAGGCGGGGCGGCGCTATGCCAACACGGCGTATCTCTCCGATCTGCAGCAGATGGATGGCGATAACCTGATGCGCGAGCTTATCCGGACCACCTCCCTGATGAACTGGCAACTGAACGACATCAAGGAGCAGTTGCGTAAGGGAAACGTGATTAATGGCCAGTTGCTGGCCGTCACCGCCCGCCAGGCCTATGCGCCGAGGCTGCAGCAGCTGGAAACCACCATGAACCAGGGAACCGCCCGATGATTATCGACGAAAAACAGAATAAACCCCGTCGCCTGTGGCGCATCACCCGCGGAGTCCTGAGCCTTTTTCTGCCGGTTCAGGAAACACAATGGTATCTGCGCACCTCCCGGGAGGTGACGGCACGTAACCTGGCGCGTATCCGCAATGCCTTTCCCGAACCGGATACCGCCGAAGCCCCTCCGGCCTCTCCTGACTGGGCAGCGGCCATAGCCACCTCCGGGATGACGGCGGATGCACTGGAGAAAAACTACCTGGCACAGCGCCGGCGCTGGCGGGTCATGTTCTGGTTACTGGCGGTCCCGGTTCCCCTGTTTATCATGGCACCGATCCTCACCGGGAACGGGATAACCTTCCATCAGTTCAGCACCGCACTCGTCCTGCTCTCCGGCGCGGGAGTGGCCTGGTCCCGGGCGCTTATCGTGACCTACCGGCTGTGGCAGTTACGTCACCGTCGGGTCAGCCTCGCAGAGCGCGGTACCTTCCGGCATTTTATGGCAGAAACCGATGCCGTGCGTGACGCCATCCGGGGGGCCTGACCCGAAGACATTGACCCTGCCCGCCATTGCCGTTACCCTCCAGCCAGACTGTTCCACCGGACAATACAGTGAAAGAGAACAAAACCCCCACCCCGCATGATGCTGCGTTTAAGGCGATCATGTCCCGGCCGGAAGCCGCCAGGGATTTCATCGATATCCATCTGCCGTCCGAACTGCGGGCCATCTGCGACCTCAGCACCCTGAAACTGGAGCCCACGTCGTTTATTGAGGATGACCTGCGGCCCTATTTCAGCGATCTGCTCTGGTCCGTGAAAACCGCGCAGGGGGATGGCTACATCCATCTTCTCGTGGAACACCAGAGTTCGCCGGATGTGCATATGGGCTTTCGCCTGATGCGTTATGCTATCGCCGCCATGCAGAAACACCTGGAGGCGGGGCATAAAATGCTGCCTCTGGTGATACCGGTACTTTACTACGCCGGAAAACGCAGCCCTTATCCCTACCCGGTCAACTGGCTGAAAGAGTTTGATAACCCGGAACTGGCCGGGAAGCTGTACGGCGGCGCCTTTCCGCTGGTTGATGTGACCGTCATGCCCGATACTGACATCATGCAGCACCGGCATATCGCCGCACTCACCTGGCTGCAGAAGCATGTCCGGGCACTGGAACAACTAAAGGATCTTGAGCCTCTTGTGCTGCTGCTCCAGTCGGAGTATACAGACGGACAAACCTTAACCGTTCTGGTAAACTACCTAATACAGACAGGCGAGCCCCCTGAACCGGAATCCTTCCTTCAGACACTTGCTCAACGTCTACCACAACACGAGGAGACTCTCATGACCATCGCTGAACGTCTTGAACAAAAAGGCCGTCAGGAAGGCCGTCAGGAAGGTCGCCAGGAAGAGGCCATGAAGATTGCCACTCAGTTGATAAAAATGGGGATGCCACCGGAAACGGTGAAACAGGCAACGGGCCTTTCTGACGAAGAGCTGAAAAAACTCCGTCACTGATCTTCCGGCCATATGGCCACTATCCTGACTCTCTGAAAACCGGGCGCCCTGCCCGGTTTTTCTTTGCCTCCCCGGCACCCCCGTCATATCCGGAGTTCCCGTGAAAAACCTCTATCGTGCGCTTTGCGCAGGCCTGCTTGTGCCTGCCATTCCGGCATGGGCCATCACTTACGATGACATCGTCTCTGCCGCCACCAATGCCCAGGATCTGTCCCGGCAGGCACTCGTCACAATCTTCGGCGACGTGGTGACAAACCCGCTTGCCGGGGGCAACACAACGATGATCGGTAATCTGTTTGCCCTTTTTAACGGCATCATCGCCATCCTTGCCGTCGTCTGGTTTATCTTTATCGGCCTGCGCCACATCAACAAAACCGGCCACCAGGGCAAGGTATTCAGTGCGGACCGGGATATTGTCGGAACCCTGAGTACTGTGTCGGGATTTCTGATGATAGTCCCCACCGCCAACGGCTGGAGCCTGGCGCAGCTCATTATGCTGTGGGGGGCCTCCATTATGGGGGTCGGTTCCGCCAACCTGATGGTGCAAAAGGCCGCGGACGATATCGCCAGCGGCTATTCCCTCACCGTGCAGCCCACGCAGTCCTCCACCCGGACCGCCGCGCGCGGTATCTTTGAGATGCAGCTGTGCAAATACGCCATCAACAGCGCCCTGGATGATTACAACAGCACCGCGCCTTCTTCCACGCCAAAAATGGCGGAATACTCCGGCACCAGTGGCGGCAACTACACGTTCAGGGTTAGCAACGGCAGTGGTGTCTGCGGAACGGCCAGTATTCCGGAACAGCAGAGTTCAGGTTCCTCATCTTCCGGCGGCTTTTTTAACCCGTTCAGTTCCGGAGATATCCGCGAAATCGTGGATGCCCAGCATACGGCGATGGATGCGATGATCAAGGATATGGACAGCGCGGCCAGTGAGTTTGTGAAAGGTTTTCAGGAAAAACGCACCCATGACGCCGGCACGCTGCCGGACATCGAAAGCCGTATCCAGCAGGCAGCAAACACCTACGAACAGACAGTGCAAAAAGCCCTGCCGGCGCAGAATGCGCAGAGCGGCATACAGGACAGCCTGCGGAACTATCTCGACACCTACGGATGGGCAGCACTGGGGGCCTGGTATCAGACCTTTGCAACCGCCAATCAGCGCCTGACCGAAGTGGCCAGCCGGGCACCGGCAACCAGCGGGATGTCAGCGCTGGGTGAAGTAGGTAACGCAGATCTGTTTACTGCCGTGATGGGAGCCTATCGTACCCAGTTACAGAACAGCGCCTATGCTCCAGCGCTGGGAACCGTTGTATCAAAGGATGAGCAACAGGCAGGGAATGGTAATGACCCTAACAGTGTACTTATGAAGACTCTCGCTGGCCCTATGACCTATTTAACCGGCAGGATTGCGACAAGCTATAGCGGTACAGGCTCATCTAATACTCAAGTGAATCCGCTGATTAAAATGAAGAATGTCGGTGACTACACTTTAGTGGCTGCCGAAGGTAGTTTAACTGCCTATACGCTTGCCAGAGCACTTGTTGCAGGAGGTGAAGAGTCTATTGTCGGCAAATTCTTCAACCTGACAGGAGCAATTAGTGCTGTCGATAAAGGGCTGGACGCACTTTCTCCGGCAGTTTACTTCCTTTTGCTACTGATGTTTACGGCGGGTTTTTCGCTGTCTATCTACCTGCCTTTTATTCCTTTCATCTACTGGATGACCGGGATTGGCAACTGGATTGTAAGCGTCCTGGTTGGTTGTACCGCCGGACCGCTCTGGGGTGCAACACATCTCGGCACCTCCCAGGACAGAGGCAGCAGAGCTGCCTACGGGTATATCTACCTCATTGACACAATGATACGTCCGCCCCTGATGGTGTTTGGTTTCTTCTTTGCATCCGTAGCTATTGTGGCTGCCGGTTCCATTTTGCACGCTCTGTTCGGTGCGGCACTGGTTAACGTCCAGGCCAATTCTTTAACCGGCATCTTCAGTTTGATTGGATTTTTGATGATCTATGCCCGACTCTGTACCGCACTGGTGTCCAGTATGTTTGCCCTGCAGGCCTATTTGCCCGATTACGTCATCTCATTCCTTGGTGGACGTGATGCACCTAATACCCTGGGGAGTATGGCAAGTTCGATTAAAGATATGTTTCTTGGTGGTGCAAGAAATATAAGACAGACTCCAGGCATCAATACTAAAGGATTAAACAGCAACCCAGCAGATAAAGACGGAATTAATGGATAAATAATGGACACCGCAACAATGCGATTATAATATAGAGGGAAAATGTGGAGGATTTCTTATGGTCAGTCGATATCCAAAATGGTGGCTGCTTTATGCTACTGCTCGCGGTGTTTTTTTTCGGTTGGGGGTTCTCCCTCTTATTATTATGGGATTCCTTTTCTCCTTACCGATTTTCATGGATTCAGAAGTAAGAATTGATTTTTACATATATGAGTTTGGTTGCTGGTTTCTACTGATTGCACCTTTTGCCGTGAATTATCTTATCGCCAAAAAACGCAAACAGAAGATCCAGTCCGTTCTGAGCGAAATCAGAGCGACTGGCTATTTCAGCCCGACCAAAGACTCTGAAGGCTGGCTGTTCTGGAAAAGCACCTATATCGGCTTTGACTACAATAAGGGCACGATCGTGTATATCCGCATCTACCCGGGGAACGTCATGGATGTCATCGGCTTCGATGCCTACAGCCTGACCCGCACCGAAGTGGAAGGCTCTAAGCTACGCCTCTACACAAAGTTTGCGTCACTGCCCATGATCCCCATTGACACTTTTGCAGCATCAAGCATTGCTGACCACATTCATGGAATGAACAACAAAGGTTACTCATACCATTTTAACTTCCCTGAAATTGTGAAGCAAAAACGGGTGAAGCTGGAAACACTTGCTGGCATGCCAGTTCCTGAACTCATCTAAAAAGACTATTTTTTCCTCCAGTTTAAAGTATCCCTTGCCGGTTTTTATAACCGGCTCTTTTTATCTTACGCTCAATCATTCAGATCAATATCCTGAAAATTCCCTTTATCACAGATCATATTATTGAAGCGCGATAAAAATAAAGCCGCCAATTGAAAATCAAAAGGAGATCCATATCAGATCCAAAAACAAATAAAATACTACCGATCAATTGAAACTCTTCCTGCCGCTCCATATTTTTATCCTAGTATCCATCCAGAAATAAATTTAATCCTGATAGCAAATCTGCTGTTCAGCATTATTTCATACCCGTTCTTTTTCACTACTGATTGCGGAGTGTTCTCCATGTCATCTGTCCGTCCTGGTGCAGCCGGTGACCCAATGGAATTCGGGGCAGCGCTTGCCATACTTGGCCTGCTGTTACTGCTGGTTGCCTGGCTCTTTCTTCCTGAGTTCGTCTTCTGGTCCTGTTTCATCCTGCATACGCTATGGGGAATGGTCGATTTCGGTCCATTCCATGCCCTTGCAGCTCCCCGTTACAACCTTCTGGCCACCACCGGCAATAATGCTGAAAACGTCTCCTTTGAGCAGTGGGTGGCCGTTATGGAACAGACCACGGGTATCCTGATGATTTTCCTCATCCCGTTATCCATAGCCTCCCTGTGGGGCTGGGTACGCCACCCTGCCCGGAACTGGTATACCCGCCGCGTGCTGAATATTCACACTCTGCCGTTCGCCATGGAGAGCATCTCCCCGGCCATCGCGCCCATACTGAATGAAGGTGACCCGCAGCGTTTGTTGCTCGATGAGCGTCGTCCGGAACGCCTGCCGGCACAAAGGCCTGAAGAATTTGCGCAGCAGCATCAGCTCATCAGCAATATGCAGCTCGATGTCGCCCGCTGTCGTGAGGTCTTTCTTGCTCAGCTCGGTAAACCACTGGCTGGCTGGAAAAGCCTGTCTCCGCACGAGAAAGCACTGTTCGCCATCTTCGGCCTGCAGTTCTTCCTCGATGATCGGCCCGCGGCCAAAGCCCTGATGGACATGCTGAACCGCTCCTGTCGTCTTAAAAGCCGCAGGGACAGCGGCAGGTTTTCAGTTCCTGTGTACTCGCTGGCTAAACCTGCATTCATACGCGTAACCCGGAGTGAAGGGGCGAAACGCTGGTTACAGGAGCACCGTTATGTCAGAAGCGGTCTGGTCTGGCTTTATGCTCACGACCTGCGCCTGACCCCTCCCAACTGGCTCTGGCTGAAAGGCATCGATCGCACGCTGTTCTATGGTTTGCACCGCGCCAACACCACAAAAGGATTTATCGAAGGGGCTGGCATTGTGGCCGTTGCGCGAACCGAAAATGAAGCCATCCGGATGGGACTGCCCTGCCCTGAGGTCTGCGTGGAGGAGGCTATCGATGGTTTTCGCGTCGATATGCTGTCGCTTGGCCTCATCTGGGATGAACCCCAGCCGGACCGTGATCGTAAACGTCGTATCCGCAATAACTGGTCCCTGACCGACGACGTGCTTTCTCGCCCAGGGCAGGAAGACAACGAACTGCCGTTCTGACCCCTGTCTGCCCCCCCTATATTCCCTTACATCCTGAATGGAGGCTGTCATGCCCTCAGAAAATACCTATTCCGCTTTTAAAAGTAATGACTTCATCGTGGTTCTGCATCAGCAGGGTCATGACATTCCACAAACTCTGGCCATTTTTCGCGAGCCACGGAACCTGATCAGCCATGAGAAAAAATTAATTGGAACCTACTCTTACTCAAATGAAGCCATCACTCTAATCGACGACCCGCAGCACGATGGCCGTGACGTACTCAATGCCATTTCGTTACACCTGCGAAAACAACGCAACGCCGTCGCGACCCGTGGACTCAAATACCTGGCCTCAGCTGTTGCCGGTGCAGTGATAACTTCCGCCGTCTGGTACCACGCCACCCCAGACGATTTATACGGGAAGTTACCTGAAAAGGTGGCAACCTCAGTCGCAATAGCAGCTGCGCTCACTAATCCGGCACTCCCGCTCACCACCAACAAAACGCTTCTCCACGCAGCGGCCACCGAATCGCAGAACATGCAGAACGCCATGCGTGATAACCGGAACGCATTACCCACATCACCGGCAGCCGCGCTACAGCCTTCCACTCCGCCAGTTCCCCCAGTGGCATCGGGCAGCGCCCCGGTAGCACCGGTTATTCATGATGCCCCGCAGATTGCCACGCAAACTTCGGCTCGTCTGCAGATGGCGGACGTGCTGAAACGCAATGCAGCCCGCGGGATGTTTACGATCACGCTCTCTTCTGGCCATGAGAGGACACTTTTTGCTTTCCTCGATCCGACGTGCGGCGCCTGCAGAATAGCGGAACCGTCAATAGAGCGTCTGGCTCAGGAATATAACGTAGTTGTCTTTCCGGTCTCAGTCGTGAATGACGGTGGCGATGCCGTGAAGAAGATAGTGCCTCTACTCTGCCAGAAAGACCCGGCCAGACGTGCTTCTGGCTGGCTTGAGCTGTTCCATGCCGATGCCGGCATGGCCATACCGGGTAGCGAAAACAACGAGCCGATCAATCCTGAATGTGAAAAAGCCGCCGCCGCTGCCGTCGCGGTCAATGACCTCGGTTTCCGCCAGTTCGGCTTTGAAGGGACACCCTGGGTACTGACCGACACCGGTTTACATCTTTCCACGGGGTTACTGGCCGAACCGGCAAAAATCGACCTGTTCCTGAAAACCACCGACCCGATGCCCCCTGAACAGGCCGATCGTTTCCTGCAAACCGTCAACGCTCAGGAGTAATACATGTCTAACCCCTCTGTTAACCAGGCGATGATTAACCGCAGCGCCTGGGGATCTCCTCTCCTCGAGATACTGCGCGATCACATGCTGTATGCCGTCATAATGGCAGGCAGCGTGGTGGCCGGATTTATCTGGCCACTGTCTATACCGATTTGCCTGATACTGGCCACCGTTGCCAGTATCAGCTTCGGTACACATCGCTGGCGCATGCCGATGCGCATGCCACTGAATCTCAATAAAGTGGATCCATCGGAAGACAGGAAGGTGCGTCGCAGCTTGTTTAAGGTTTTCCCCTCTATCTTTCAGTATGAAAACCGACAGGAAACTACCGGGCGTGGAATATTCTATCTTGGTTTTCAGCGGGGTAGGGATATAGGGCGTGAGCTCTGGCTCACTCTTGATGACCTTACCCGGCATGTCATGTTTTTCGCCAGTACCGGCGGCGGAAAAACAGAAACCATCTACGCCTGGATGTTGAATTCGTTCTGCTGGGGCCGGGGTTTCACCTTTGTCGATGGAAAGGCGCAGAACGACACTGCCCGGACAGTCTGGTATCTCGCTCTCCGTTTTGGTCGTGAAGACGACGTGGAGTTCATCAACTTCATGACCGGCGGCTTGTCGCGCAGTGAGATTATCCATAAGGGTGAAAAAAGCCGGCCACAGTCCAACACCTTTAACCCGTTTGGCCTCAGCACAGAAGCCTTTATCGCTGAAACCATGCAGTCCATGTTGCCTACGAACGTTCAGGGGGGTGAATGGCAGTCCAGGGCTATCGCGATGAACAAGGCGCTGGTTTTTGGCACCAAATTCTGGTGTGTCCGGGAAAACCAAACCATGTCACTGCAGCTGCTGCGCGAATTCATGCCGCTGGAGAAACTGGCCGAACTGTACTGTCGGGCCGTCGACGATCAGTGGCCGGAGGAAGCGGTCTCTCCGCTGTATAACTACCTGGTGGATGTTCCGGGATTTGACATGGCTCTGGTACGTACTCCTTCTGTCTGGACGGAAGAGCCGCGCAAGCAGCACAGCTATCTTACCGGCCAGTTTCTGGAGACGTTCAGCACCTTTACGGAAACCTTTGGCGATATCTTTGCAGAAGATGCAGGTGATATCGATATTCGCGACTCCATACACAGCGATCGCATCCTGTTGACGCTGATACCAGCCATGAACACCTCTCAACACACCACCTCTGCACTGGGGCGCATGTTCATTACCCAGCAGAGTATGATCCTAGCTCGCGACCTCGGATGCCGACTGGAAGGACTCGACTCAGAAGCATTAGAGATCACAAAGTACAAAGGCCTCTTCCCCTACATGAACTACCTGGATGAAGTTGGCGCCTTCTATACCGAGCGTATTGCTGTTCAGGCAACTCAGGTTCGCTCACTGGATTTCGCCCTGGTCATGATGGGACAGGATCAGGAACGTATTGAGAGCCAGACCTCTGCCGCCAACGTCGCCACGCTGATGCAGAACGCCGGCACGAAAATAGCCGGTAAAATCGTCAGCGATGATAAAACCGCGCAGACCATCAGTAACGCCGCTGGTAAAGAGGCCCGGGCAAACATGGTCAACCTGCAGCGCAGGGACGGGGTTATCGGGACGTCCTGGATTGACGGTGACCACATCAATATCCAGATGGAGAACAAAATTAACGTTCAGGACCTGATGAAACTGCAGCCCGGAGAAAACTACACCGTGTTTCAGGGGGATCCAGTTCCGGGAGCATCGTTCTATATTGAATCGAAGGAGAAAACCTGCAAATACCCTCTTGTTATCAACCGCTATATCACGATTAACCCGCCCAAACTGGAGCAACTGCGTAAACTGGTTCCCCGGACGGCGCAACGCCGTCTCCCGACGCCGGAGAACGTCAGCAGAATTATCGGCGTGCTGACGGAAAAACCGTCACGTCGACGCAAAAAACAGGCTTCAGAACCATGGAAAATTATAGACACCTTCCAGCAGCGTCTGGCTAATCGACAGGAGGCGCATAACCTGCTGACAGCATATGACATGGATTTTGTCGGACGGGAAAAAAATCTGTGGGAAGAGGCTCTGGATACCATTCGTACCACCACCATGGCCGAGCGCACCATTCGCTATATCACGCTTAGCCAGCAGAGTGATTCTGCTACACATCAACCTAATGATGCCCCAGCCTCAGACGCGATGCTTAAAAACCTGTCGTTGCCTCTCCCTGAGAACCGTCCAGTCTCTCCTGCAAGAAATAGCATTTCCCCGCCACACACGTTTGATGAATCGCTCCCCATGAACATGGAATGGCCAGAATGAAGGAAATGGCCATGAACAAAACGACGTCAGATTATGAACAGCTTTGCGCGCTGATTGCCCTGGAAAGCAAGTTAATCGAACTTCGAGCTCAATTGCGATTGGGGTTACAGACATCATTCCATGTGGAACAAATCGGCTGGGAACTGGGATGGAGTCAAATTTGCGGCACTTCAGACCTATCGCTCTCCTGCGCTGATGTACTCTCATCCATTAACGCAATAGGGGAAGAAATTATACCTGGGAAATGGGCTGATGAGGTGGACTGTGGCGATTACGATCGCTTCGGGTATGAACAGGAACTCAGAGATATCAAAGAAAAAGAGCCAGTCGATAACAACAAAATCGAACTGAATAATGTCACCTTCAGGAAGTTGTATGGCTCACCGCATGATACAGCAGGGTATGTCTACATACAGGACATCTTACCTCGTGATGCGAATTACTGCGTCCGTACGGCAGACGGTGACGAAAAGGAAATAGCTGTTCTCAGCACCCTGGATGATGCGATCGCAGTAGCACGCTATTCCGCATCTCATGATGGTGGTTATGGGGATGTCTGCATCGCAACATCTTCTCTCCCCACCACACACTCGGACTTTGACGACTGGTTTATTAACTGACGTCAGATCGAATATTCAGCACATTCTCCCTTCATTCACAATCCCCCCTTAACGGGCCAAAAAGGATCGCTCCATGAAAAAATTGTTTCTTGCTCCCCTGCTCTGCTTCTCTTCACTTGCGATGGCCACTCAGCCAGTCTCAGACACCGAAGCAACCAATCAACTCCGGCTGATGAATAATCAGCTTGAGCTTATTTCCAGCACACTGACCAGCAATCAGCAGAGAATGTTCATCTGCACTGATGGTGAGAAAAACTACACGGTAGGGCTGGATGTGGAACGCAACGGTTCACAGTATAAGTGCATGCTGAAAAGCGATCATACAGAGTGGGTCCAGCAACCGAAACTGTCGATGAAGTAATCAAAAGGCCGCGAAAGCGGCCTTTTTTGTTTCTGTTGCCAGGACACATGCCTCACAACACAGCAAGGATATCAGGTATGATACGTACCAGTTCCAGGGCGTGGGAGAATTCTTTTTTAGCGGACGGAAAAGCCTCCTCAACTTCTTAACCGAATTATCGTTAAACCTGACAGATGCCGGACCCTGATGGCAAAAAGGAATAATTACGGCGTCGTTGGTTCACCGTACAGCGCAATCGCTCATCCCGATGGTCTTGTTGACCTGCCCCCAGGATTAGATATAACACTCAGTTAGCAATGTCGGTTGATTTACTTCCGTATTCTCCGTTTCGCCATCTCGCTGCGAACTCTGAAGGTGTCTGATAATTCAGCGAAGAATGAGGCCTGCATTCGTTGTAGTCCTGCCGCCATGCGCTTATAATTTCTCACATCGCTGAACCAGTGCTCATTCAGGCATTCATCACGAAAGCGACCATTAAAACTCTCGATAAAGTCATTCTGTGTCGGCTTACCTGGCTGAATAAGCCGCAGCTCAACATTATGTTCAAAGGCCCACTGGTCCAGAGCACGGCCGGTAAACTCAGGGTCCTGATCTGTTCTTATCGTCGCCGGATATGGGGTGTTCCGTCTCATCAAAAATACCCTGAAAAGTGATTTTCACTGCATTATTGGCGGATATTCCCCCCCTGGTATGTCGATTAGCAATTGCTTTTATTGATGCGATAAATTCGTCAGATAATCAGCCATGACAATCCTGTAGCAAATAATATAGATAATATTGTCGCAATAAGTCCTGGCAGTAAAAAAGGATGATCAATGATGCGGGTGCCCAGACGGGTAGAGCCAGTGTCGTCCAGTGCTACAGCAGCAAGCAATGTTGGATAATTTGGCAGAATGAATAATGCTGCAGTTGCCGGAAAACAGGCCACCAGAGTCGCTGGGGCCACACCTAATGTCAGTGCCACCGGGAACAAAATTTTTGTGGCGGCTGCCTGTGAATACAAAAACGAAGAAGCAAGCATAATTATCACTGCCACCAGTACTGATGAATTCAGCAACCACTTTGAGGCAAACTGTTGTAACCAGACCTGATTGCTGTCCATAAATGTCGAGCCCAGCCATGCCACACCAAGAATACAGATACAGGAAGTCATACCGGTTTTGAAAACCGTTGTTGCTGGTATTTTGTGTACATTGACCTGGCAAAATGCCGTAATACAGAGCGCGACGGCCATCATGACTGAAATCCGGGCCTGTCCGCTATCCAGAACAGGATTTGAGATCAGTCCCAGTTTGGGGCTGACCACAATGGCATATACAAGAACGATGACAAGACCAGCGATGAAGAAAAACACGGAAAGTCTCGCGCCTTTACGAATTTCTGCAGAACGGGAAGACTGATAATTGCCGGGAGATTCAAGCCGGTCATTCTGACGCAGTCGATCCCATATGAGATAAAAAACGGATGTACATAATAAGGCCAAAAATGTTGAGGGGATGGAGACAGCAATCAACTCAATATAACCCCAGCCCTGATGGTTTTTTTCCAGAATACCGGAAAAGAAAATAACGGCGGCCGAAATGGGCGAAGCCACAATGCCCAAAAGTGATGCCGCTACGGAGATTGACAGCACCCGGGTGGGGCGGATCTGATTTTCTTTGGCAACACCGACAATGACGGGCATACAGGCAAAAGAAACCTGTCCCGTACTGGCCATCATCGTCAACAACCATGTGGAAAGAGGGGCTGTAATAATCAATAAGCGTGGATAACGTCTGAGCATACGCTCTGTCAGGTTCACCAGATATTCGATACCACCCGCTTCCTGCATGGCCGCGATGGCGACTATCACGACCATAATAAAGACGATGACCAGCATCGGCAGCTCACCTGGTGTTGCTCCCAGAGCACTTAACACCATAACGCCAGCGCCACCGGCAAATCCCACGCCAATACCGCCGATCCGCATCCCAAGAAAAAGAAAGACAAGAACGATAAAAAATTGCATGAGGATCATCACATTGCCCTTCATTTTAATGGCAAATCTCTGCGTGTCGGCAAAGGCACCATTGAGTCACTTACACCTACGCCAGGTAGCTCTGTCTCAACAGCCGTCAGGAAACACGTGAAAAAGCTATGGTCCGGGAGTATTGTTCGTCACTTTCATCACTGATGACCGGATTTATAAGATTGCCGATATGAGAGATCTCCACCTCAACGACATCGCCCGGCTGCATGAACAGAGGTGGTGTTCGCTTTTTACCAACACCGCCAGGTGAGCCCGTCAGGATGACGTCACCCGGAGACAACGCACTAAAGGTGCTGATATAGGCAATCAGTTCATCTATTGGATGGATCATGCTGCGGGTATTATCGCGCTGCACCTCCCGGCTATTGAGTCGGGTAATGATCGTCAGATCCTGGGGATCGGGGATTTCATCCGGTGTTACCAGCCAGGGACCAAAACCCCCTGTTGCCGGCCAGTTTTTTCCGGCAGTAAACCAGGTGTGCTGCCAGTCCCTTACCGAGCCATCCATATAGCAGCTGTATCCGGCAATGTATCTGTAAGCATCCTCCTTCGGAATGTGGGAGCCATGACGCCCGATGATCAATGCAAGCTCGCCCTCATAATCAAATTCGTTGCTGCGGGAAGGCTTTCTTAACCCGCAAAGATGTCCTGTCTGGGAATCAGCAAAGCGAATAAAGAGTGTCGGGTCTGGATCCTCTTCATTAAATTCAGCACGTTTTTCGCTGTAATTCATTCCCGCACAAATTATTTTATTAGGACTCGTAATCACAGGTAAAAAAGTGACGTCGTCAAAACGATAGTCTGTTTTTTTTCCGATGAAGGTCCGGTTATCCAGTTGATTTATGCTGGATAAAAAGGAACGCAAGTCGGAGTGCTGAGGAAAGAACGGTTGTAAATCAATAATTCCATCCTGTACCGCCAGACCATATTTTTCACGGCCGTTAGCAATAAAACTCAGTAATTTCATGATGCACCTTGCTTAAAGGTTAATACCTGTTTTCACAATATAAGGAAGGCAGCCTTCCTGATTATTCAGTTTTACTGTGAAAACACTAAGGGGACAGTTCCTCAAGGATTGCACCCCGGGTTTCAATACCGAACATCACGGTAATACCGCAACCGATCAGGGCGACAACGGAAAATAAAAAGAACACATACTGAACGCCCGGGCCAGCCACAATGAACCCCACAAGAAGTGTTCCCAGTGAAGAGCCTGCACGAAGCCAGGCACTGCCAAATCCGGTCCCGATGGCCCTCAGGCGTGTGGGATACAGCTCGGCAGAATAAAGGTACAAAGAGAACGTGATGGTCTGCATAATCGCATAGGCGATACTGGCAAAAATGAGTACCTGTGTTGCGGTACTGGCCCCACTGACTCCGAGTATCAGGAGTGACAGGGCGCAGAGGAAGAAGGCAGAGCTGTACCAGTGCTTTCTTCCTGTTTTATCAATGAGTAATGCGCAGACCAAGGAAGCGGCTACGCCAGCAGCCGATGTCACCCAGCCATAAGCAAGGCTGCGCGGGATCGAGAGATGAAACGCGCTGCGGTACAGTGTGGGTAACCAGGTGATCATGCCATTGTTGACCAGGTAGGCACTGACCCACAGCCCCCAGAGCATCAGTGTCCTTTTTAGATATATGCCCGCAAATAATTCACGCCAGCCTTTTTTGTGTGCGGAGACTTGTCGAAACTTGCGGATAACCGGCTCATCCAGCGTGCCGCCACGGCTGATAACTTCATTTTCAAGATTGCTGACGATCAGTGAAGCTTCCTCAAGACGTCCTTTTCCAATAAGCCAGCGGGGGGATTCCGGCATCAGCCATCGTAAGGGTGCCGCAATCATCGGGGGAATAAGCCCCACCCAGAACATGGCTTTCCAGCCGTACAAAGGAACCAGAAAATAACCAATAATTCCCGCGAACATCAGCCCGACCGGGAAAATGACTTCGTAGAGCAGGAAAAAACGTCCGCGCTTTTGGGAACCAATAAACTCGTTGATATAGGCGCTGGCGACAGGCACTTCAGCACCGATGCCGATTCCCTGCAGGAAGCGAATAATCAGCAGGGACCATCCACTCCAGGCAAATAAACATGCTGCACTCATGGCGACAAACATAATGATGGTTATCTTCAGTACACCCAGCCGCCCTATTTTTTCTGCCAGGGAACCAAAAAAAATGGCCCCGACTAATTGTCCGGCATAGCTCGCGGCAATGATCATACCGACAAAAAAGGGTGTCAGACTCCAGTCACTGATCAGTTCCGGCATCGCAAATGCGATAGCCAGGACGGTATAGGAGTCGAAGAATGTTGAGATACCGGTAACGATACGGATAAATACGAGTTTTCGGGTAACAGGGATGCGTTCTATGCGTGCAACCAGTTCGTCAGAGCTTGTCGCGGTATCAGCGGCAGAGCGACTGGTATTCAAGACCAGTGTAGACATGGTTTACCTTCCTGAATGACCGGGAAAAAACAGTGCAGTCTGTTTTTCCCCGGATATACAGAGTGTCGTCTGATTTTTATATTGAAGCCGGTATTCCAGTAAAAGTTGCCACCCATCCATTCCTGAAAAAGGTGGCAGACAGAGAGCGAAATACCCCGGTGATGGCCTTTAGTTATGAACACAGCATCTTCATGGTGAACGATGACACTGTGTTCATAGCCGTTTTTTATTTGCTGGCTACACGTCCCAGCTCGGCAGCGCGCATTGCGGCATGGATTTCGTCTTCAGCACCGGCTTCCAGCGGCAGCAAGGGGGAGCGAACTGTCGCATGCTCCAGGATTCCGCGCGCAACCAGGGCATGCTTCAGTGCAACAGTGCCTTCCATGTGGGAGCCGCGATGGTAGACACTTTTGGTCACTGGCAACAGACGGTCATGAACCTCGCGGGCTTTTTTATAGTCACCTGCTTTACCGGCGTTGATCATTTCAATGAGGGGTTCAGGAGCAATATTGCCGTACCCCACCAGGAAACCATCGATGTCAAAAGCGGTATGCAGCAGATATTCATCGTGGCAGCTGAGGATCTGTAAATCCGGACGCTCGCGGCGGATGACCGGAATTTCGGTATCCCAGCGGCGCATATTACGTACACCGTTTTTCATTGCGAATACACCCGGCTGAGCAGAGATATCAAGCAGCGTTTTCAGGTTGTACGTCGCTTTTGTCACATCCGGGTACTGGAACAGGATCAGCGGCAGGCCGCTTTCTTCATAGACTACGCGATAACGATCCTGCGGAGCACCATCCTGATAACCGAAACGCAGCCAGCCATGTGATGGATAAAGCAGGCCTGCAGAGGCACCCGCTTCTACAGCGCGTTTGGCTTCCAGTGCGGCGACCTCAGTCCCTTCGCCAGTGATACCTGCGATAATAGGCAATTTGTCGTCAACTGATTTCACAAAGGCGCGAATAACGGCAGCCTGTTCATCCTGAGTCAGAAATGTCCCTTCTCCTGCGTGACCGAGCACGACAAGACCTTTCACGCCATCAATGCTGCCCAGCCAACTGCCCAGGCGCTGAATAGCATTAAAATCGATGCTGCCATCGCGGTTGAAGGGAGTAACCGGAGCTGGAGTTAAACCTCTGAGATCGATGTTAATCATAATTATATCCTTGATGGTAAACAGATTTTTACATTGATTATAAATGTCTGAAACGATCGTGAAATCGTTTCTGCAATCGTTTTCACGAAATTAAATTTGAACCTCAGAAATAAGTAAGTCAACTGACGGAAGGTTATAAATGCAGCAGGAATCACAAAACCAGAGGATAAAAACAGAAGGAGAGAGATCGGGATCTCAAATTTAGACCGCTACCCCATGCAGGGGCAGCAATCATCAGGAGCAGTTATTTTTGTGGCGCACAGGTGGACTTGCGAGGGATGAGTGTGGGTATAACGGTACGCAGAATGGGGGTGCCATCACCATTAATCAACATGTCAACAGCATTACTGGCTATATGCTCCAGCGGCGAGCGCACAGAGGTCAGTGATACCGGAAGCCGACTTACCAGCGGGATATCATTATAACCAACCAGAGAGAGATCCTGACCAATAGTGATCCCAAGATGATGCGCTGCGGCAACAACGCCGATAGCGATTTCATCATTGACGGCAAAAATAGCCGTAGGGCGCGGTGACATGCTCAGTATCTTCATCCCCGTTTCTTCACCGGCCTGGATATTAAAATCAGAAGAGCAACACCATGCTGATTTGATATTCAGACCGGCTTCTTTCATCGCCCGTTCAAATCCCTTACGCCGGTTTATCGCATTTGACGCAAAATCGGGCCCGGCAATCAGACCGATATCTTTATGCCCTAAATCAATCAGATGTCGGGTCGCCAGATAACCACCCAGTTCGTCATCACCGACCGAAGACAAACTGATGCCATCGGTACGTAATACCAGTACATGGGGGACATCCCGCTCACGAAGCTCCAGGGGGAGCGGATCATTCAACCGACAAGTGGACATAATCAGGCCATCAACGCGTCTGTCCAGCAGGGATTCAACAGAAATTCGCTCCTGTTGCTGGCTGTCGCCACAGGTGGCCACCACGGCAAAATAACCACGTCTGGCAGCCGCTTTTGCGATCTCCTCAAACAGCATCGCGGTCACTGCATCTGTCAGACGGGGAACCAACACGCCGAGCGTGCCCGTGCCGCCGCGGCGCAGGCTGGAAGCGACATAATCGCGCCGGTAACCCATTTCACGGGCGATCTGGCGTACTTTTTCGGCCGACTCGCTTCGGGATACCGGAAGTCTTTCATCCAGTATCCGTGAGACGGTTGACACACTCACGCCTGCGGCCTGCGCCACATCACGCATGGTTATCAACTTTTTCTCTCCCTGGTCCTTACTTTCGCTTTCCCAATCCATATTCAGCCCCAGATAGTGTAATTTCCAGAAAGGCTCTGCCTGCAACAAACCCGTCACGTCTGTCACGACCCGTGGGAAAAAATACAGCCAATTTCTCCGCGCAGCTAAGAAATGGTCAGTGACTATTCTGCAACAGCCTGAACTGACGCAGTTTATGGTTATTTCGAACGGGCAACCATCCTGGTGCTCAGTGCCTGAACCTGTGTTTTTTGACTTTCGAACGTCGGTCACATTTTTTTCCGCTTCCCTGCCCTGGAGTGTGAGCCGCTTATCAATTGCTTATTCTGCATGATTGACTTCATTTGTCATTGAGACAACGATTATTCGCGTGAAATCGTTTGCAGAAACGTTTTCATTCTAAGCTGTTTTTGCATCATTTAAAAACATAATTAATGACCGCAAGTGAATATCAACGGTATGCATGTCGTTGTGATTCGTGGTCTTGCGTGTATGCCCCGATAAAACATTCAACAGGGTAACACTATGTCAACTCAGGTTATTACCTCCGAACGTGTTGTAACCGGTCACTCTGAGGCACAGGCAGCAGCGTTGCTGGCGAGACTCGAGAGGCTCCCTATAACCCGACGATTGCTTGCGATCCGGGTGGTGGTCGGCCTCTCAACCTTCTTTGATGCTTATACAATTATCGCTATTGCTTTCGCGTTACCGCAACTCACCCAGGAATGGGGGCTGACGCCGACGTTTGTTGGGCTCATTATTGCCGCCAGTTATGTGGGACAGCTCTGCGGCGCGCTATTTTTTGGTTCCCTGGCAGAGAAGATTGGCCGCATTGGTGTGTTACGCATCACCATCATTATGTTTGTGATGATGGATGCAGCCTGCCTGTTTGCATGGAACGGCTGGTCAATTCTGGTCATCCGTTTCCTGCAGGGGCTGGGTATTGGTGCGGAAGTCCCTGTCGCCAGCGCCTATATCAATGAATTTGTCGGTGCAAAAAAACGTGGGCGGTTCTTTCTGCTCTACGAAGTCATTTTCCCGATAGGGATGATGTTTGCCGGGCTTGTCGGATATTTCCTTGTGCCCTTGTACGGCTGGAAGGTCATGTTTCTTATTGGCCTTATTCCTTCCGCACTTACCGTTCCTTTGCGCTGGTTAATGCCGGAATCCCCCCGCTGGCTGACATCAAAAGGGCGTCAGCAGGAGGCTGAAAAAGTCGTCGCTACGTTTGAAGCCGAGGCTGTGCGCCGGGGAATGACACTGCCGGAACCGGTTATCAAACCGATTATTGCGCAATCGACCTCGGCCGGAGGGGTTAAGGAACTTTTTTCTGAGATGTATAAACCCAGAACCTTTATGCTCTGGGGACTCTGGCTGACGGTATATACCGTCAATAACGGCATGATTACCTGGTTCCCGACACTGTATAAAACCTGGTTCCATCTGCCTCTGGAAACCAGCCTGGCTTACGGATGGCTTACTTCATCGTGTGGCGTTGTCGCTTCTGTCATCTGTGCACTGCTCATCGATAAAGTGGGGCGCAAACGCTGGTACACCTGGGCATTTATGCTGGCGATTATTCCCTTAATTACGTTGTGTACGTTAGGAGCAAAATCCGCTGTTGAAATATTAATTCTCGGTAGTATGACCTATGCCATATTACAGACAGTCGCTTTTTCACTTTATCTTTATTCCGCAGAGCTGTACCCGACCCGCTTACGCGCAATTGGAACGGCTTTCTCCAGTGCCTGGCTACGGGCTGGATCATCTATCGGGCCTTTACTCGTCGGGTTTATCATGTCCGGTTTTGGCGTGCGGTTTGTTTTTATCGCCTTTGCCGTTATTGCCCTTATCGGTGGGCTGGTAACCTGGCTGTTCGCGATTGAAACTAAAGGAAAATCACTGGAAGAATTATCCCCTTAGCCCATTCCGGGTCTGCCGATGCTGGCCCGGTTATTTCTCTCTCATTTTAATATCCGAATTTACTATTAACATTATTTATATTCTGTATTCACCCTGAATATGGTCGGCACTTTGTGTTTTTCTGTTGTCTGACCTGAATATACTTCCGGGCAAATACTGAGGGTGTATGATATGAAATCTTCAGAACAGGTTGCAGTATACTGGCTGGCTATCTTATTCTTCCCTTTCATGCTACACGCCAGCGAACAACCCTTTTCCAGTGACGGTAAATATATGACCGGTGACTGGGGCGGCCTACGAACCGACTTAAAAAACAAGGGTTATGATTTTACGCTGGAATATGGCTCCATGGTCACGTCAAATATTTCCGGAGGATATAACCGGAATAAAACTGTTCGCTACAGTGACCAATATATTGTAGGCGCTGATTTTAACCTGGAAAAAATAATCGGTATTCAGGACGGCGAATTTAAAATGTCGCTGATTGACCGTAATGGCAGAGATTTGACGATTGATCGAATTCAGGATCCGCGAGCGCCAACTATTGGCTCTACGGTAAACAGTAACTATGGACGTGGCCAGACATGGCATGCAACTCAGTTCTGGTATCGCCAGTCATGGTGGAATAAAGCGCTGGATATCAAGCTGGGGCTCATGCCTGTGGGTGAGGATTTTGATAATAACGGTTGCTACTTTCAGAATCTGGCATTATGTGGTTCCCTTGCCGGACACGGTTCCGGTGTCTGGTATAACACGCCTGTGGGGCAATGGGGAACACGGGTTCGCTACAATATGACATCGCAGGTGTACCTGCAGGCGGGGGCATTTATGTACAACCCCAGTTATGCGACACGTAACGGAAGTTTTCAGCTTGATAATACGGGGCGTGCCGGAAGTATGTATTTAGCTGAACTGGGTTTTACGCCGGAATTTGGGGAGAATAAACTTCCGGGAACGTGGAAAATAGGTGTCTGGCGCAATACCGCTGATGCCAGTGATGTCCTGAAAGACAGCGAGGGCAATGACTACGTATTAAGTAAACATGCCCCACGCGTTCATGATGGCCGTTATGGTGGCTGGCTCTATATGCAACAGCAGGTCACGACTCAGGGAGGCGACAGACAGCGCGGGCTTTCTCTTTTCTGGCATCTTGCCTTTAATGATCGCGATACCGCAACAATGGATTACCAGACGCAGCTTGGAGCTGTCTATAAAGGTCTGTTTGACAAACGTCCCCAGGATTTCATTGGGCTGGGGTTAAGCAAAATGCATGTTAACAGTAAAGTTGCTGAACGAGCCAGATTACTCAATGAGAAAAAAGGAATTGATGACGCGGACAACCCAGCCTGGACGCCTGTCCGCAGTGCTGAGTATGCCGCAGAATTGCATTACAGTCTGGGGGTGACGCCATGGTTTACGCTCCGTCCGAATGTCCAGTTGCTTATTCATCCCGGGGGAGATAAAGAAATCAAAAATGCCTGGGTTCTGGGGAGCCAGATAGTTTTGCGGTTTTAAAAGAAACTGAGGATTTTCGATAACGCCATTGAGGAGCAGATGTAACTTATTAGTCTGCTCCCTGGCCACTCTTTTCTGCAGATATATGGTTAACCGGGAGTGAGTATTCATTAATTCCCTCTGGCATTTAATAAGAGCGCTCTTTTTAACACCAAAATATAAGTAATGTCTGCTCACTGACACTGCGAAGATACAGGCTGAATAAAAGCACCATCCATTCCCGTAACCATCCTCTTTATTGTTAATACCATTCTTATCTTGGTGAAGGTGGCTGCCAGGTATTCTGGGGGCCTTCTCGCTCATACTGAGCGTCATTATTCTGGCTAGCCATATCAGTAAATCGCTGCTCACTTTCAACACGTAACCGGTCGACTTCAGGCCGCGAAATCTGGTATCCAGCTCCATCCTCTCGGTTAACATTGTGCCATGCCACCATGTTTGCAAAGGCCTGGTTGAACTGTTCATTATCACCTTGAGGGGCCATTGCCACATCCGGGGAGCGACTGAACAATATCGGGGACACCTTGACCATATTCTGTTTTAACGTGTCGTAATTTCGGCTGTTCCCGAATATAACCCGATCGCCATAGTCCGTGCAGACATGCTGCCCGGTTTCTGCGTCGCGGAACTGCACACGACCATTCTTCTGTAGTGCAGGCTTGAGCCCCGGAACTCCGGAATATACCGGCGTACCACCCGGCTCGCAAATCACCACACACCGATTGTCCGTTGTCACTTTTACTGCATCACCACGGCGATCACGATAATCCCATCCACGCAGCTGCGATATCGCAGCCTTGTCACCCTTAAGGGCTTCCACCTCCACCCACTGCCGGTATGACGGCGGATACCATTTCCCCTCACCAATCAATTCCAGGCGCTCGGTTTTCATTGCATCCTTCAGCGCAATGAGAGCCTGCATACGTTGTACTTCTGCAATATGGTAATGAAGTTTTCTGACCAGCGGGTCGCGGTACTGCACCCGGATATGTGCTTTGCGTATCCGGCAGTCGTTATGAATTTCCTGATAACGTTCCCGCCCACGCAAATCCGGCCGGTGCCAGTTTGCACGCCACGCTGCGTAACGGGCCTTCAGATCTTCGCGCGCAACTGCACGTGCCTCACGGCGCTGCCGACGTAGCTCAGGGTCACGCTTCATGCCCGGAATATCACGATCGCTCACGGCCAGCTCCGGGTTATACCGGCTTTCCGGAGGTACCCGTTCAAAGATATTTACCGGAACACGCTCAAAGGAACCGGCGTGGGGTTCAGCTCGTCCCAGCGTCAGGTCAGGATGAACATGGCTGGCTTTCACTGGCGTCTGGTCATGATTGTACGCATCCATCACCACCAGTCCCTGATGTTCCCGCATCAGCAGCAGCCCCTGCCGCGCAAAAATCTCATGGCAACGTGCCCAGCTAAATTCTTTGCCGCTGATCAGCGTTTCAATCTCCTGCCGGCAGTGCGATATCGCATATCCCCACAGGCTTTCCTTGTCGGAAAAAATCTCACGTTTGAGTGCGCCCTGTGGACCAGAACCAGTACGCAGTTTTCGCCACTCACGGTCACTGACGGGTTTAGCCACCAGGCCACCTCCGGCGTACCGTTCTGTCGGTGGAACCTGCTGGAAGATATCCTGAGGAACAGGCTTCCATCCGCCCTCATAACTTTCCATGACCGATTTTGTCAGAGCTGGCCAGACGCGTTCTGCGCGTACCGGCGTACGCGTTCTGTCATAGCCATCACAGATAACCAGTTTGCCGTGTTGTTCCTGCAGATACAGGCCTGACTGTGCCAGAAGCGTATGCACAGATTGTATATTTCGCTTATCAGGATCCTGGTCCAGCGCCATCAGCGGAGCACGCAGTCTGGCAATGGCAAAATCAGAAAGACGCTGAGTTTCCGTCATCTTTTCAGGACGTGAAGGGGCTGACACTTTCGCTGGATCGTAGCGACCAACGTTCGTCACCTGATGAAAAATATCCTGCGCCGGCGGTGTAAAATCTCCCAGTTTTTTGATGAGTTTTTCGGACCGCCATGCCGGGCCATACGCCGTCAGAGTGACACCCGGACGATCACGCTCCCAGGCATCTTTCACCATCAGGTCACCCTTCTCCTGTACCAGAACCAGTCCTTCTTTCGCAAAGCGTTGATGCAGTGACGGCCAGTCAGTAACGGGTTCTTCCCGCAGACCGGTAATCGCCGTATCGGCAATGTACTCTTTAAGACTTTGCGTACGGCCGCGTTTCCAGGCGCTCTGTCTGTCACGTTCAACAGATGTCCTGCGGACAATACGCTTGTCCGGAGTGATCACGTAGCAACCATTGTCAGGTGAAAAGCCGTGTTTCAGTTCCATTTCCCGGCACGCTTTATTCAGCTTCTCCTGGCTGAATGAAAGCCTGTTCAGGTAGCCTGTTTCCGGGTGTACGCGGTTAACAGCAATGTGAACATGCAGGTTATCCGTGTCGGTATGGACGGCCGCAACAAACTGGTGATCGGACATGCCTAGTTTACGAAGGGAATGACGAACGGAATCATAAATCTGTTCCGGCCGCGGACTTTCATGTGACTGCCAGCTGAGAAAGTAGTGAAAAACAGGATCACTGTTGCTGTGCGCAAACTTTGCTTTCCGCGCAGTAAACTCCATTTCATCTGCCGCCATTTCGATGGATGTGCAGTTATGAAAACAGGTCACGCCGTAAAAATTAACCCACTCCCCGCCGTCCGGCATCACATCAACCAACGAAACAAAAGACTCATCACGCAGTTTTGTTGCGTAGTCCACCAGGCGAGAAAAACGACTGCGGTGTGGCATTTCAGGTTTCATTCCGGATGCTTTTACCGCTTCCATCAGATCATCATCATGTTCTTCATCACGCACGGAAACATAGGATACCAGGTCTGCAAATGAAGACTGGCCATCTCTACGTTTCGGTGGAATAACTGCGATCATGATGTTTCTGTTCTCTCCGGTTTAATCATTATTCATCAGTTGCTTTCTGAATGTATTCGCCAGCTCGGTAATGGCGACCAGTACGTCCGCATAATCTTTATCCCCCACTCGTTTCCCTTCAACAAAGAGGTGTTTCTGCAATCGCCCCAGTCGCAGAAGCTCGGTCAAAAAGGTTTCATCAGCTTTTGCAGTTACCTTTCTGTTAAGAGCCGCATCTCTGATAAATGCCGATACGGTTTGCCCCGTAATTTCAGCTTGCGCCTGAATTTCCTCATTTTCATCTGGCGTGAATCTCAGCGTCTTAATGACGGTTTTCTGCCGTTTATCACTTCCCCTGCGGGATGCTTTGTCGCTCATACGGGCTCCTTACTGGGGTGTCAGGGCGAAGCCCTGACCAGGTGGCATTTGTAATATCGTGCGTGCGCGGTATTACAAATGCACATCCTGTCCTGTCCTGTCCTGTCCTGTCCTGTCCTGTCCTGTCCTGTCCTGTCCTGTCCTGTCCTGTCCTGTCCTGTTTTTTAGGCCATTATACACGTCAGTATATGTTTCGCCTATGGCAGTTTCGACGGCATCGGCAGTGCAGAGTACTGCCACTTTTTTTCCATAGATGGTATGATTTATCGGATTTTTTGATTATTTAAGGTGTGCAGATGAGTAAAAAAACGTTTTATTCCGACGCTGACATTGAAAAGGCAAAGAAGGCGCTGTCTGGATTACCGGATTTAACGCCGCAGAGAAAAACGCAGCAGGATTTTTTGTCTGCGATCCGTGACGATCTGATAGCACTGGTTAAAACTAAAGGGTATACCCTGACAGACATCAAAGAGACACTTAAAACAGCGGGCTATGAGATTAGTGACAGGGCATTACGTGACATCATGCGTGATGCAGAAAAGAAAAAAGTTATCAAAAAAAATCGCCCTCCGAAGCAAGCTAATTCCTCTGTTGCAGAAAACCAATAACGTATAAGGAGGGACATTTATGTCCTTCCTTATTGCCTTGATTTATTTCCTCATTGCCAGCGATGGTAGCAGATAATGGGCATGTTCTCCGCACTACAAAAACATTACGTATCCTCAATAAATTCATCATTGCTCTCATCTGTATGCACCTCACTGTCAGAGCATGTGGCGTTAGACTACGCATTCACTTTCGCCAGTTCGCGTGAAGGAACCACGGCAAAGGTTGCGTTTCTGCTCCCCGCAACATCTCAGGCGTATCTGAAAGTGGATGCAATCTGCCGATGATTAATGCGGTAATTAACCATTCGCGTTACCGGATCGGAAGAAACAGAGAGTAAATCCGTGCGGACCTTGTTTATATCGAACCGGTAATTCAGATTACGACGAAAACACTGAGTGCAGCAGTCCGGCTAAAGGCTGAATGCACATGGGTGAAAACAACCAGAGCAAATAAACGGGCAGCCCTGAGACAGACTGCCCTCTGGCTACTTTATGCAGGGGGTAATGCATTTGGATAATGACGGGCCAGAATATCATTCATCTGTTCAATCAGATCCATGCGCAGAAAGGTGATATGACCCGATCCTTTTTTGAAATAGCGCAGACTAAAATATTCTGACGAAAACTCCTCACCATTTAGCGGACGTGTATGCACAAAATCCCGGAACCGGTATCCGGCACCGTCACGAAAATCGGGTACGGGTTTATTGTCGAGCCAGCAGAAGGCTTTATTCAGATCGTCGAGGCGGGTGATACCACGCTGATGAGCGCTGACGCCCCAGCGGGTAACATCAACCACCGTATTGATGATGATTTTCTTTCCAAACTTCCGCACATTGTTGGTTTTGTAATCCCACGACAATTTTTCAAACAGTGACACTACGCCCTGCTCAAACATTGACGCGGATGAGGCATGTAACTGACGAAAGGAGGCCATTACATTTTCCAGCGTGGCCTCCGGCATCTCATCACTGTACAGCGACGCGTGCCAGGCATCGATCTAGTCTGTGTTCATCAGAGTGAGCATGCCGGAGTCGTGCATCAGCTTCTGCCAGATCTCCCGGTCAACGTCACGCAGGATGATTTTCTGCCAGCGGTTTTTGTCTTCGCAGTGATACAGGGCACTTTCCATCAGGCGCGGAAATGACATGCCACCGGCATGACTGCATCCCGCAGAGGAAAACTGTGCTTTCGCTTCTGTAAGCAATTGCATCGCGCTCTCAAGCGCCGCCAGTCCTGCCTGACGGTGCGCCAGAATTCGGTCAATGGCTACGGATGGGATCATCCCCTGCCCGCTATCCGGCTGAACGTCCTGGCTGAGAGTGCAATGCGATAACGCGTCTTCTGCCGTGCCGTTGTGGTGTTGCAACATACTGGTGTCCTCCTGGTGGATAAAAAGTTGCGGATCTTCGTGTCGCAACAGGAGGAACAGCACGGCGTGGAGTGCTGACAAGGGGGCCTCAGGCCAGCCAGCGTCCCTTGCCAGCCAGCGAGACGTTGTGATGAGATACCTGCGACAGGAAATCCGCTCAGTCTGATCACCAGGTCACCGACGAACGGCAGCACCACAAGGTACGGCGTGGCCGCAGACCCTGGTCAGAAAACAGTGCGCCCCGCAGGCGTCAGACAGGGGTGCATCCTTAATATGAAAAAAAGTGAAGATTCTGCACTTTTTAAAAAAATTTCCCGCGATAAAATAAGTGCAATTTCTGCACTTTTTCATGAGAAAAATATGACGGGATGGGAACTGAAACTCTGGCGCAGGGGAATGTGCTGGTCACGCGAGAAAGCCGCGAGAGAAATGGGCGTCAGCCTGCGGACATGGCATGACTGGGAGAATGCGCAGGAAGTGTCACGTCAGACCGAACTGGCAACCCTGGCCCTGAGTACCCGCCAGCTACTGCCGGAATGGCGAACCCGGCCACGCAGGCATCCCCGCGAAGCCATGCTCTCGATGCTGGAAAATATGCACGGTACCAGGGGAAAATAAGCCTGCCCCACCAGGCAGGCTCCGGGCCGGTCAACCGCCGGGGCCGCGCGGCCGGAACGGCAGCCGGAGGCCCTTTTCGCAATCAGCAAATAATGACGCCGGACATTCCGGCGTCGGGATGGGAGTCATCCTTCTTCGTTGACTTCGTCATCAAAATGCATTTCCGCAACCATCATCAATCCGGGCAGTTCATCACGATCAATGCCCACGGCATGACACAGGTGCATCAGATCGGCCAGAAAATCAGTGATCACGGTGCGGACGTCCTCACCCGCGCGTGCCAGCCCGGTACGGGTGGAAAAGAGGCATAACGCCTCCGCAACGAGGGCGGCGCGGTCCGCATTATTCATTTTCTCAGCGTGAATAAATGTCGCGCCATTTACGGCCACACGGGCCAGTTCAGTGACAGAAACGGGGGGGAAATCAGTACAGGTGGTCATATAACAGGCTCATCAGGATGATCGGGGATGGGTTTGCCGCCCGTAACCGGGCGGCATCCGGCACTTACGCTGCTTTATCAGTGACACTGTCACCATCGCTCGTTACATCCACTCCCGTTTTCATCCAGGACGGCACCCAGCGGTTCGCGGCCATCTCTGTTCCGGCACGTTCGGCGGCCTCACTGCGCTTCATCGCCAGTACGTCACGCGCGGCATCACTCAGCCCGGCCTCCAACAGTGCGTCAGAAATCTGACGTTTGTTCAGTTTGCAGAAGAACCCCGCCGCCGTTGGCTGCCACCACTCACGCAGGTCAAACCCCATCACCGTCTCCAGACCCGCCAGAGGACTCTGTGCAGTATGTCCGTACTGGCGATCCTGAATACCATTGATACCCTGCGACACGCAGAACCCCAGCAGAGCAATGACCTTTTCCTGCGGCCACGTCAGTAACCACCTGAATGATTTGTCCCACTCTTCCGGTAGTTGAGTATGCCAGGCTTCACGCTGCTGCTCCAGATGCTGAAAACCACGTCCGCTTTTCCCGGAAAGCGCTGAGGACACCAACGTGTGCTGAGACGAGGTCAGCCGGACATCGAGCGGATTCACCCCATAACGGGCGGTGAAACAACCCTGGCACAACGTCCAGGTCAGTAGTGCCAGCGCCACCTGCGGCTGATCGCTCAGGGCGGCCTGTACCGCCAGAGTTCGCTCACCAGACATAGCCAGCACAAAGGATGCCGCAAGCGCATCAATACCGGTTTTCACTTCGGCGTTGTCCGTCCCTTTTTCGTCAGATCCCGTCATAGCCGTGGTGGTTTCATCCGCATTTATATTCATATCAGCGCGGCGGGCAATCCCGTACATGACATGAATGTCTCCATCCACCAGGCAGACAATCAGCCCCGCCACGGCCTTTTGTTCCGCAGTCCAGGCACGGCGTTCTGCAACATCTTCCATTGCTGCCATCTCTGCGGCAGCATCTTCATCCTTCCTCTGACGCAGGTCGTCATAACGCGCTTCTTCTTCATCAGTGAATTCACCCGCATCAGGGGAAAGGAAAACATAATCTCCGGCATCCGCGCTCCAGCGTGTAAGGACTGACAGGCGTCCTGCTGCCCATGCCCAGCCCTCTTCTTCACACAATGCCTGTGCATACGCGTCCAGTTTTTGCAACACAAGCCTGTCCATCAGCGCCTGGTTCACGTAACCGGCATCCCCCTCGCTGAACAGATCGCGTCGTACCTCGCCGCCAGCTTCTACATATGCAGCCTCGCCGAGCCACTTAAACCGGGCATTATTCAGAATGGAAACCTCATTTTCCGTGATATAACGGTGTAACACACCGGGTGTCACGTTGCTGTATTCCTGACAGGCCTGTTCCCACACCTGCATCTGACGTTCCTGACTGTCCTCCAGTGCCAGAACCTGACAATGTTCCGTGGTGATGTCATCTCTGGCCAGCGCGTCAAGGAGTTCAGGGGCCAGTCCGGCCAGTTTCAGCATCCGCTGCACATGACGGGTCTGATAACCCAGCAAATCACCGATCTGCGCGGCACTTTTCCCTTCCTCAGCCATCATTCTGAATCCTGCAACCTGCTCTGCCGGGTGCATGGTGCGGCGTTTGCTGTTCTCGCTCATCGAGACGGCCACGGCCAGTTTTTCGCTGACGCGTTTCACCGGAATCAGCATACCTTCCGTCCAGCGCCCTTCTCCGGCCAGCAGTGTCAGAGCCGCCAGACGTCGTCCACCTGCGGCCACCCCCGAAATTCCGTCAGCCATATCGTGAACAACCAGATTATGCAGCAGACCGACAGCGGCAATATTGTCAGCCAGGTCGCGGACGCTCTCGGGGGTGTACGGCAGGATACTGACGTTCAGCGGGGATTTTTGCAGATGTTGCAGCGCGATGTACTCCACCGGCGCGTTATCGACAGCGTTCTGAACCTGATTTTTGGCGGTTTTACGTGACATATTTCATTCTCCATTTTTGAAATGAAAGTCCGTCAGAGGCGAAGCCTCTTCTGCCGTATTCCCTTTATTCCGGGCGCGACAGCGGACCTGATGTTGACGTAAACCGTCCGCAGCGCCGGGCGCGAAATGACAAGGAGTAAAGCGTGCGAACCTTGCCATTTCGTAACCGGCGATGCAGGTTCAAAACGGCAACATCCACGCTGTCGCAAACGTCTAAGGGAAGAGGAAGAAAACCAGGTGGCCTTACGCCGCCTCCGGGCGGCAGCGGCCCCGCATGTGCAAAGCACGTTGAAGGGGCCGGAACCAGGAAGAGATAAGCCGAGACAGGAAAATTTGTGATGTGTAAATTATGTGCACCAGATCACATTTATGGATATGATTCGCCGCACTGGTCGCCGTGGAAAGAACCAGACTCAATTTGAACCGTCAGGTGATGTCGCCTGATGGTTTTTTTTTGCCGCTTCCGGCTCCTGAACCTGCAACAGACGGGCATATGCTTTCAGGAGAGTGTCTTGTCACTCATTCACCAGGAGAGAAAGCCTGTCTGAACGACAGGCTTTCTTTGGTCAGGCATACTGCTGAATAATAAGGTCAGCACCCTCATTTAAAAGCTGATTAATACTCTCCCCTTGCGCTGCGGCGATACCTTCCAGAATGGCATGGCGCTCCGGAGTCAGACGAGTGGAAATCTTACCGCTGTAAGCTTTGTAAGGTTCCACACCTTTGGCCTGACACGTTTCAAGAAAGAATTTCAGGGAAGCTGCGCCCTCCTGTTTTAAATCCTTCACATTATCCGCGTAAAAATCCGCGCCGCCATTCAGACCGATAAACTCACCGCGAAACATGTCAATTTCAGGATCAAAGTTGATCACGGCTGTTTGACCGTTAATTTTCATCACATTAATCATGGCCTTATCCCCATACTATCTAACCAAACGCGGGTCGAATTCACCGCACCTTTGTCCATTGTTGTTTCAGGGTGCGGACGATGATATACCCGCACCTGCCCCTGTAACGTAAACGCTACCCGCGACCCCTCGGCGCTGTCGTCAACGTCTGCTCCCAGAGCAATCATCAGCGCCTTAAAGTCCCGCCATTCCAGCGTCCCTGTCACCGGGCGACGATAAATCGCCTCTAACGTCTTTTTATGTTGTCGCTTCATATTTTCATGGTATCAAAAAACGATACCAGTAATAGTATCATAAAGTGGTGTCATATCAAGTCCAGTGGCCATTCCATAATGTCCAGGGATTAAAGGACAAGTTTCCGAAGCGCCTGGAGCATCTCCCATGTACTCAGCCGAAAATCCCATCCATTAAGGTAATAGACGGGGGTATACCGGGTTTGACGGATGTTCTGCGAAAGCGAGTTGCCAGTTTTCACTTCTGCGGGGATCCCCAGCAGACTGAGTTGCACATAGGTCATATCTGCGGCCAGCTGATCCAAATCAGTGCATGAGGCAAAGAGATGCTCCGCAGGATTGGCCCCGGCTTCGAGCATAACATCAGCCCAGGCTATCACCATTCCGCCTGCGCCACTGGCAGGTTCGCCGAACGTAACGAACGGCTGGTCTTGCAACTGTGCCAGAATATCGCCACGCAGCAGCTGCGCCAGCATTTTTGTCAGTTCCCACGGTGTGAAGAATTGCCCCATCCTGCTGTCGCCCAGCTCCAGTTCCATGAAAACGGATCCAAGAAAATCGTGGTGCCTTCTCTCCAGTGCCCTGACCATCAGTTCAAACAGACAGTGAAACTGTTCAAAATCTGCGTCGCTGTAACGGCTGCTGATAAGGGTGTATTCTTCGTTGCCCTGCTGAGTGACTACCCTGGCGACATCAAGTTCACGCGCTACCAGCGCGATAAAATCCGCAAAGACGTCATACCGCCGATGATGGTGGGCTGTGCGGCCAAACAGACGGATGAACTTGCGGCGGGCCTCATCTGCGCCAATGACAGCAGGCAGAACATTTTTCCCTTCGACACTCCGGGTCAGCAATCTCATGGCTGCACCTCCGGATGGCGGAAAAAACCATCCAGCGGCGCTGCGGCCGCAACCGGCCAGCCATCGAGGACCCAGACGCTAAGGTAGTCCGGCCCGTCAAAAACAGTGTATTCAACCGACCCGGTGGGGGGACAGAAATCACTCTCCTGCCGTTGTTCTGCCGTCACGGTGACAACGTGTTCAAAAAGGTCGGTGATATGTTCCGGGCTGAGTGTGGCGGTGTCAGTCATGTCATTCTGTCGTTTCATTTTCCTTTCCTTCTGTATTTGTTCTCCCGGCTGTCCGGGCGTGAAGAAGGACCGCCACACCGCAGCGAGGTGATGCAGGGGCAGTGACAAGGCCGCAGCCCGAAGGGACCGGGGGCAGGCACTGAGTGCCCGCACGTCCCTTGCAGCAAGGAGGCGGTGTGGAAAGGTCAGAAACGCCCGACAGAACCGGGAAAACGGGGAGGGAAAAATGAGACGGCAGGATAAAAATGGCACCGGCAAATGCCGGTGCCGGAGGCCACATCAGTCGGACAGACAGTCCATCAGCTTATGAGCGTCGGTTTCCAGCACATCCGCCATCGAGGACGGACTATAGCCATTGGCTTCCATGACCGCAGCGGCCTGTAACAGGCGGTTGAGAATATTCGGGGAAAAATCCGCCAGTTGCACCACGCAGCGGACAAACAGGCCATCCGGCTGTGCCAGCACCAGAATCCATGCCGGGGAGAGATCGCCGGGGCTACAGAGACATAGATCCAACGCACGAGTGGCGGAAGAAAACCGGCACTGAACAGGGAACAAACCGCCGAACTCTCCGCGATACTCCGGGTTCAGCTCCCAGCCTTCCGGTGTGATCAGCTGGCTGACAACCGCGTGAGTCATCTCGCGGCGAGCCTCATGGCCACGGGCGCGTATTTCTTCAAAATCCCCGGGATTCATGCCCCGGATGCAACTCAGCGACAAGGATTGTTCTTTCATGAGTATCTCCCTCTTCTCAGCTCAACGCGCGGCTGGTTTCCAGCGAACGCAGAAAATGGCTCCATTGACTCCCGCACATTGCCGGAACGCGCACCCGGACATGCTTATGCGCGCAACGTGCAATGTGACGGCCCAGGTCGCGAAGGTCAGGATCGATATCCTGTACGGGGATCTCTTCATGAATGACCCGCAACTGTTTTTTTCGCGGCTCATCCGATAATTCCTGTTGCGCGATCCAGGTCGCAGATGATGTAATGAGCGAAGGTTGGTAAATCATCGTATTTGATTCCTCAGATGTTGATGGTTACTGGCCGGAACCCCCGCTGTAACGGGATTTCCGGCATGAAAAAGGCAGGGGTAAATCCCCTGCCTTTTTTATTTCTGCATGTCGGGAAGATAACGCTCCAGATCGTTCAGAAAGCCGGTTTCATACGTCCATGCACGCCAGAACAGATGCTCACCCTGGTAAATGGCGTACTGCTTTTCCCCGTAGCGATCAGTATTCGATTCAGATGCTGTCACACCCGGTTTAAGGGTGACGCCATACCGGGCAAGCAGTGCTGCCGCACGCTGGCGGACCACCTCACTGTCAGAGGGTGACTGAACGGCCTCCGGGCCGTTTCTGCCGTGGTTTTTCATCCTGGTTTTCTCCTTTCCGGTTATTCACTTCTGGTGAGCCTTTAGCGGCAAAAAGGAGCGGAGGAGCAACGGCAGGGCCGGAAAATCCAGGGGCCGCTTGCGGCGTTCATCTTCCCTGGATTTCCGGAAATGACGGTGCTACAAAGCGAGCCGCTAAAGGTCACCAGGAGTGACGTCGCAAAGGCTGAGGATGAAAGCACGTCCGGAACGCTGGCGTTCCGGCCCTTACAGCCCGGGGGTATCGGGCTGCCGGAAGCGCCGACACCGGCGCGACAGAGCGGCGTGACCGGAACGGTCGCAGCAAGCGGGCAGTTGCGTCATGGGATGGAAACCCGCTGGCCCGAAGGGCCCGGGCAGAGACAGCTTCGCTGGCTCTGTGCGCAGCATGACAGCCCGCCCCGCCAGGGGGACGCCCGGTGCAAATATTATGTATACAGGCATCAGCTGAATAAAAAACTGACAGGGCAGTACCCGAATACGCACATAATCTGGAAACAGAAGCGGGATCAGGAGACGGGCATTCGCGGCGCCGCAGGCGCTGCGTTGCCCGTTTTCGCGGCCGCAGGCCGCAGGGTTTTCGCGCGCTGACAGGCCCATGAAGAACCCCCCGCCAGCGCGGGGGAACTGATTATCGGTAGAAAACGAATCCATCGCACATCACAAATGTGTCAAGGAAGAGATCGCGGGCATAAGCCTCATAGTCAAAATAGCGCTTCACTGTTTCAGTCGCCCCCTCCAGTAACTGGCACCCTTCCACAAATTCCACGGCAAAATCTTCCTCGCTGTTTGCCTCCCCCCTGTACGCATCCCTGAACGCCTCGTAGTCGCACACACCGCTGTATTCCACCCACGACACAAAGGCCTGTGAGTTTCCTTCCTGGCTTGCCTGCTGCCAGGCGTCAACGAATTTCCAGTCAATATGGCTCTCAGACGCCAGCCCGTCAGGAAACCCTTCATAGTCCTGGAACATCAGCTCCGGATCGTGTTCGTCCTGGTGCAGCTGATGGCAGGCCTCATAAAAATCAGCCTCATCATCAAAATCCGTCAGGTCAAACCACTGGCCAGCAATGCTTCCGCAATTGTATTTGTGATACGTACCGACATAGACAGCAGGTGTAACAGCAGACATAGCGCCCTCCTCAGGTGGCAGAATTCACGGTTCCGGCTATCGCCGTGCCGACACGACAGCCCTGCGATCAGTCAGTGATGCAAGGGAGACCTCAAGGCCGCAGCGCAGCAAACGAAGGGAGGAGGCTGGACGGTGAGACCGCGAAAAATGAGCGGGCGAACGACGGGAAGATGACGACCGGAGAGCAGCGAGAACGGGCGCAGAGGTCAGCGCCAGCGGCCCTTGTCTCACTGACAGCAGGGCTAAAGTTGAGGCACGGCGATTGCCGTCGCGATACCGGGGGCGGAAGGGGCTTTTATCCCCGGCCGGCCTGTCCGGCCTGAAAAAGCGGAGTGTCACGACATCCTTATCGCATTTCGCATTAAGGCAGGCGGTGTGGCCGCCTGCCTGAGTGCTATCCGGCCAGGGACTTTTCAACTGTTTCCAGTGCGGCCAGGGCTTTCAGGACGCTTTCCTTCTGGCTTTCATGCCTGAGTTCATAGTTGTAGCGCCAGGGTTGCAGGTGGGTCTGTGCCACTTCCAGCACGGCCCAGAGGGCTTCCGCCGGGACCAGCACCTCCCGATCATCCTCTCCCCGTTCCCGCCGGATCCCTTCCAGCATGTCCTGTAACCTGTCCTCATCAAAACTGCACGACATGTATTCGTCCGGGATGCGGGAAAGCAGCTCATGGGCGATACTGTCCGGCAACTCCGGTTCATCACACAATGCCCTGACCAGCTCCACGGTGCAGATGATTACAGCAATTTTTTGGGCCGCATCGTGCTCTCTCAGCAAGGTTTCCGTAATGTCCTGAACGGTTGCATACATCATGTTTTTCTCTCTTTAAATGTGTTCTGGCGGGCAGGGCTGACGCCCTGCCCTGCGGGTCGTCAGTCCAGGGCGCGCAGGATAAGATTGCGCTCCGGATGTGTTTCAACAAAAGCCATCAGTTGTTCGTAGCGTTCGAGGAAGTGGCCGCAAAGTTCCTCATCATCATGATGGCTGTACATCCAGCAACGATGATTCAGCACCATCGCGGTGATAAAAATCCCGGCGGCATCAGCAGACATCTCCTGCTCAAACCAGTTATCCGGATTCCAGACTTTGACGCGTTCCACATCCGGCGCCAGGTAGCCGCCACCACCCGGCAGCGTATAAAACAGCCACTCGGCCCCGTCATAGTCCTGAATGTAGCGATCGGCATAGGTGTAGATATTCATTTCAGCCCGGACAAAATCATTGCTGAAAAGAACAGGGAGAAAAGACAGACGGGCATCACGGGTCACAAGTACAGCATCGGTCAGGGTTTGCATAGCAGCCTCCACGGTTACATAGTTCACGGTTCCGGCATTCGCCGTGCCGACACGACAGCCCTGCGACCAGTCAGGGATGCCAGGGAGACTTCAAAGCCGCAGCGCAGCAAACGGAGGACGGGAGCTGGACGGTGAGCACGCGAAAAATGAGCGGGCGAACGACGGGAAGATAACGGACGGAGAGCAGCGAGAACGGGTGCAGAAGTCAGCGTCAGCGGCCCTTGCATCCCTGACAGCAGGGCTAAAGTTGAGGCACGGCGATTGCCGTCGCGATACCGGTGGCGGAGGGGGTTTTTATCCCCGGCCGGCCTGCCCGGCCAGAAAAAGCGGAGTGTCACGACATCCTTTTTCGCTGTGAGGAGACCGCGCCGGCGGCCTCCTGATATGGTCAGTAAATCACTGGAGAAAAGGGAATGCCGGTCAGTACCACCTGATATCCGCATTCGGGGATGGCAGCAGCCAGCGGCCAGCCGTTCTGCATCCAGACGATGACGGTTTCGTGCGGACTCTGCATCACCATCGCCCTGGCCGCCTCCGGCGGCGTAAACGTGTCCGGCTGCGTCTGGTGTTCCGCGCACCGCAGGATATAGCAGAACACATCCGTTAACTGGTGCACCGTCAGCGCCTCATCCGCTGGCTCCGGTAAATACGGGATCATAGTGCTCCCCCTCCGGCCATATGCTGCCTCAGGATAACGATATCCTCACGCGCGCGGCGGATGCTGTCCGATACGGTATGACCAGCATCCCAGGCCTCGCTCTCCTGTGCGGTCAGGTCACGATCCAGCCTGGTGAGCAGCCGGGCGAGAATCGTACCGGGTACATTCACTTTCCGGGTCGCCTCCTCACGGTGCTGTTGCAGCAGCCCCCGGGCCGTATCAAGGGTTACACCATAGAGCCGGTATTCATCCATCGGGATCCGTCCTATGGCGGCCATAACGGCATGGATCTCTTCATCCGTTGGTTTTAAACCGTTGCAGGCCGCTTCGGTGCCACCTTCCGTCCATAACAGCAGTGCCAGCGACTCATCAGGCGTGAACATCCGCGCCAGCTCCTCACAGAGTTCTTCGCAGGTTCCGTACATCGTTTTCTCCGTTATTCGTTGTGGCCGGGCAGTCGCCCGGCCATACGCATCAGTCTTTAAAGCACTCATCCAGCACCAGGATTTCTTTGTAAGCCTCCAGAAATCCGGCATTAATACGTCGCAGTGTCTGACCGGCCAGGCGTTCCATCAGTAAGGGGGGCCTGGTAGCTGTAGCAGGACTCCAGTCGATTCAGCGTGGCGCGTAAATCGCACATACTGTTCGCCAGCGCCGCCACATCCTTGCGTAACTGGCTGGTTTCGTTCTCCGTCATGCGGCCTCCCGCCAGAAATCATCATTCGCGGCCGGTTGCAGCATCGCACGACGCACGGCTTCCAGACGTTGCTGACCGGCAGCGTGATACTGCGCCATCAGTTCGATCCCGATATACCGGCGCCCGGCCTGCGCGGCCGCAACGCAGGTGGAGCCGGAACCTGCAAAGGGATCAAGGACAATGGCGCCTGGCGATGTGAGTGATTCGATTAACGGTTGCAGGCTTGTGACCGGTTTTTCTGTCGGATGGTGGCGGTTGCCGGAATATTTCCAGCCCTGCACATCCGGCAACGGGTTTGCCGGCAGTGACGGACGGCCTTTTGCCAGAATGTAGGCGCATTCATGGGTGTAGCCGACGTAAGCGGATTTTGAGGCGTAGGTTTTCGCAAACACCAGGTGGCCGACAATGGAAAAGCCCGCCGCCTTCCAGGCGTTCACAAAGCGGTCAACGCGGTTCCACCCGTAAAAACTCACCATCAGCGCGTCTTTTTTCAGCACGCGGTACATCTCATTGCAGGCCGGCTGTAACCATTCATCGGTTTTATCGCCGGCAAGCGTGCGGCCAGAACGATCCCTGAATCCGACAAGGTACGGGGGATCTGTGAGAATGAAATCTACGGCGTTATCCGGAAAGCCAGCCATAATACGGACGCAATCACCCTGGATGAATCGGGACATAGTAAGACTCCTGAGGTTACATGGGGGACAGGAGGTGGCCGGTACGGCCACCGTTCCCTGCTGCCCGTAGCCTCAACGCCCCGCACGGCAACGGGTCAGGCTGACCGTGGAATACCGAGTGCCGGTCTGTTACGGCACGAGGATATGCCGCGAAAGCGGCTTGAAGGGCGAGCCTTATATGCGAGTGACTGGCGCAAAATATCAGGGGCGCCAGGCATGAGCGGAAAAAACGCCCGTCCCGTGACCGCCGGGCGGGGCACGATGGCTACGGGCAGTGGATATCTCTCCGCGCAGCGGAACCATAATGGAGCGTAGCGACATCCTTATCCTTAAAGGATGTCAGGCAAGGCCTCAGGGGCTGTATCCGAACCATGTCTGGGGCATGGACTTTGTCTCCGATGCGCTGTTTGACGGAAGGCGGTTACGCCTGCTGACGATAATCGATTTGTTCACACGTGAATGCCTGGGGATCTGTGTGGGCCAGAATCTGCGCTCAACGGAGGTCGCAGAGATGCTGAACACCATTGCGCTCGGACGTCCCTTACCACAGTTGCTGAAACCCTATAACGGCTCTGAATTTGCAGGGAAAATGCCGGCAAGTGGGTGTA